>Ga0116229_10001085_pt1 | contig 41176 bp, 35 predicted proteins | sample S1TSphgellanicum_3_FD_87313 | JGI IMG/M metagenome (GOLD analysis project Ga0116229, IMG submission 87313) | Host-associated microbial communities from peat moss isolated from Minnesota, USA - S1T2_Fc - Sphagnum magellanicum MG | ecosystem: Host-associated > Plants > Peat moss > Unclassified...
CTACCGCTCGACCGTCGTCCACTCCAGCACGCCGTCGGGGCGATCGGCCAGGAGGCGGCCCATCGCGGCGCCATCGAGCGGCCGGGCGAAGAGATATCCCTGGCCCAGCTCGCAACCCAGCTCCATCAGGCCGGCGAGCTGCTCCGGGACCTCGATCCCCTCGGCGATCGTGCGCAGGCAGAGCGTTTCGCCGAGCGCGATGATCGCGCGAGCCAGTGCCGGATCCGAGCGCCCCGTGCCGACGTCATCGACGAACGGCTTGGCGATCTTGAGGATGTCGATCGGGAAGCGCTGCAGGTAGCTGAGCGACGAATAGCCCGTGCCGAAGTCGTCGATCGCCAGCCGGACGCCGATCGCCCGGATCGACTGCAGCCGATCGAGCATGACGTCGGCGTTGTGCATCAGGACACTTTCGGTGATCTCGAGGACGAGCCGCTCCGGGGGGAGGTCGGTCTCGCGGAGCGCGGCGCGCACGTCATCGACGACGCCGCTGTGCTGCAGCTGATGGCCGGACATGTTGACGGTGATCGCCATCGCCGCACTGCGCTCGCCGAGCTGGCCATCCCAGACGCGTGCCTGCCGGCAGGCCTCGCCGAGCACCCACGCCCCGACCGGCACGATCAGCCCCGACTCCTCGAGCAGCGGCACGAACTGCGACGGGTACATCTCGCCGCGCACCGGGTGATGCCAGCGGAGCAGCGCCTCGACGCCGGAGACGGTCGCGTTGCGGAGATCGACGATCGGCTGATAGACGAGCGAGAACTCGCTCTTGTCGAGGGCGCGCCGCAGATCGGCCTCGAGCTCGAGGCGGTCCATCACCTCGTGGTGCATGTGGGCCTCGAACGCTTCGGCGCGTCCCTTGCCACGCGACTTCGCCGTGTACATCGCCATGTCGGCGTTGCGCAGGAGATCGGACGCCGTCCCCGATTCGCCGGCGAGCGCGATGCCGAGGCTGGCGGTGACGAAGATCTCCTTGCCCTCGACGGTGAACGGCTCGCGCATCGCGGCGGTGATCCGCGCCGCGACCGCGTGCGCCGAGCCGTCGCCGACCGCATCCTCGAGGAGGATCGCGAATTCGTCGCCGCCGAGTCGCGCCACGGTGTCCGACGTGCGCACGCAGGCGACGACGCGCACGGCGGCCGACATCAGGAGGCGGTCGCCGGCGAGATGCCCGAGACTGTCGTTGACCGTCTTGAAGTTGTCGAGGTCGAGGAAGAGAACCGCGAGCGGGTGGGCCGCGGGGCCGGGCCGGCGGGCGCGGGCGAGCGCGTGGCCGACCCGGTCGAGGAAGAGCGAGCGATTGGAGAGGCCGGTGAGCGGATCGTGGAATGCCTGGTAGGTGAGCTGCTGCTCGAGCAGCTTCCGCTCGCTGACATCGCGCGTGTTGACGACGATGCCGCCGATCGCCGGGTCGTCCACGAGATTCGTCGCGACCGACTCGAGATCGATCCATCGCCCGTCGCGATGGCGGACGCGCCACTCCGCGGGCTCGGTCGGCGCGCCGGGCGCGGGCCGCCCGCTCCGGGTCAGTGCCTCGCGGGCGCGCCCCTCGTGGTCGGGATGGAGCAGGGCGAGGAGCGATTCGCCGTCGAGCTCCGCCGGGAGGTAGCCGAGCACGCGTTCCACCGACGGGCTGATGAACTTCACCACCCCGTCGGCATCGATGATCGTGATCACGTCCGACGAATGCTGGATCAGCGATCGAAAGCGCGCCTCGTTGACGCGCGTCGCCTGGTCGGTCACCAGCCGCACGTTCTCGCGCACCGCGCGGATCTGGCGCACGACGACGAGGAGCGTGAGGACGACCGATCCGACGGCGAGGACCGCCCAGCGCTCGTGGCGACCCGTCAGCGCCTCGGCGAGGAGCAGCGTGTAGCAGCAGAGGAGCGACGCGTAGGGGAGGGCGCTGAACGGCTGGGCGGTCGGCTCGCCGGTGCCCGCCGGCGGCGGCTCGTCGAGGCGCGCCCAGCGACAGGCGAGGAGGAGCAGCCCGTACGCCGCGATGAACGTGATGTCGGACCACCCGGTCGCCGTCCAGCCGTAGCGGGTGAGCAGCTGGTCATTCGCGAGATCGGAGAAGACATAGAGGCCGAGCCCCGTCGTCAGGCCGATGATCGTGCGCTGCCGGAGCGCCCCGGACGGGCTGCGCAGCAGCACCGTGACGAGGCCGAAGAGGATCACGATGTCGCCGACCGGGAAGAGCGCGTCGAAGAAGAGCTGATCGCCGCGCTGCGCGGTCAGCGTCGGCACGACGACGTACCAGATCGTCAGGCCGCCGCCAAGGACCGCGACGGCGGCGTCGAAGACGAACTTCCAGCGCTCGCCGCCGTCGCCGCGCGGGGCGCGGGGGAGCCGCAGGAGCGCCATCAGGATCGACGGGTACCAGAGGACGAACGGCACGTTCGCCAGCGGCGACCCGAGCGCGTCGCGATGCGCCCGCTCGACGACGAACCCCATGACGTTGCCGACGAGGCAGCACGCGCTGCCGATGGCCAGCCATCCGAGGCTGGCGCGGAGGCGCGCGTTGGGCGTCCACCGCCAGGCGGCGAGCGCCGCCAGGGCGACGATCGCGTTGATCGGCACGAACTCCAGGCCGGTCATCGCGCGATGGGTCAGAATGCGCGCGATGAAGGACGCCACGTACCCGACGAAGACGATCATGCCCAGGCCCCACGCCCGGTGCTCCCACCCCCCACGCTGTCCGGAACCGGCCATACGGAAAGGACGCGTCGGGCGCGATCCCGTTTCCGACCGGACGGTCAGGCCGCCGGCGGCATCCGGTGTTCCTCGTCGAGACTCAGTTCGCCTGACTTGTCATCATAGGTGAAGAACTCCGCGTAGCGGCCCCAGTCGACGACCGTCTCGAACTGGCGGCGCGCCTCCTCGCTGCTGAACGAGTGCTCGAGATCATCGAGGACGCGTTCCGACTCGACGGAGTGCGACGGCGCGGCTTCGAGCTCACGCACGATGTAGCGCAGCAGCGAGACGTGCTCCATCGCGTGCTCGCGGAAGATCGCCTTCTCCTCCTCGAGTTCCGCGTTCGCGAACTGCAGCCCGGCGGGCGTCAGCAGCACCTGCCGCTCCTGCAGGTCGGCGAACCCGAGCAGATCGGTCGCCTCGACCAGCGCGAGGAGGTCGTCGGTCCGCATCTGGAGGTCGCGCGCCAGCTCGTGCACGTTGCCGCGACCGCCGACGGTCGCCAGATACTGGACGAAACCGGTGAGGTCATCGATGCCGACGTCCGGCAACGTCTGGTAGCGGCGCGGGCGCACCGCCGCCGAGGGCCGGCCGGTCTCCGGCGTCGCGGGGCGGCCGGCTTCGGCGGCGCGCTGCTCGCAGTACGCGGCGGCGTCCTCCTCGGGATTCGTCATCACGTGATAGATCGTGTCGACGAGTCGCGCCCGGGCGGGTCCCTTCTGCCGCCGCTCGCCGACGGGGAGCCCGCGGAGTTCGACGCGCACGTGCCCGGGGTTCGCGCCGAAGACGAGGATCCGGTCCGCGAGCGACACCGCCTCGTCGATGTTGTGCGTGACGAGGAGGATCGCGCGCGTCGGGATCGACCGCTCGTTCCAGAGATCCTGCAGTTCCATGCGCAGGTTCTCGGCGGTCAGCACGTCGAGCGCCGAGAACGGCTCGTCCATGAAGAGCACCTCGGGCTGGACGACGAGGGCGCGCGCGAAGCCGACCCGCTGCTTCATCCCGCCGGAGAGTTCCTTCGGGAACGCCTCCTCGAACCCCGAGAGGCCGATCAGATCGATCGCCTTCTGGGCGCGCTCGTGCCGGTCGACGGGACTGAGGGGCGAGGCGAGGAGGCCCAGCTCGACATTGTCCTGCACGCTGAGCCACGGAAAGAGCGCGAAGCTCTGGAAGACGATCGCCACGTGCGGGTTCGGGCCGGTCTGCGGCTGGCCGTGCGCGAGGACACGGCCCTCGGACGGCGGCATCAGGCCCGCGAGCACGCGCAGCAGGGTGGACTTCCCGGAGCCTGACGGTCCGAGCAGGGCGACGAACTCGCCCTCGCGCAGTTCGACGCTGACGTTGTCGAGCACCGGCGTGCGGTCGTCCCCGTAGTACTTGCGGACCGACTCGGCGGCGAGCAGCACGGTCGGCGCCGACGCGTCGGCGGGGGCGGGCAGCGTGCTGGGGGAGGCGGCCATCGTCAGTCCAGTCGGTAGCGGGTGGCGGCCAGGCTGTACAACCGGCGCCAGACGAGCCGGTTGCCGGTAATCACGATCGCGGACATCACCAGCGTACCGGCCAGGAGCACGCGGAAGTTCTGCGTGTTCGAGGCGTCAATGATGATGGCGCCAAGCCCGGTGGTGCTGTACGTCCGGTTCTTGACGGAGATCGCCTCGGCGACGATCGACGCGTTCCATGCGCCGCCGGTGGCGGTCAGCATCCCGGTGACGAGATACGGGAAAATCGCCGGCAGGATCAGCGTGCGCCAGCGGCGCCACCCGGTGACGCCGTACGTCACCGACGCCTCGCGCAGGTCCGAGGGAATCGCCATCGCGCCGGCGATCACGTTGAAGAGCACGTACCACTGGGTCCCGAGGAGCATGAGCAGGACGGCCGCCATGCTCAGGCCGCCCGGGAGTCCGAGGAGCAGCGTGTACAGGAGCGGGAAGACCGCCGTCGCCGGGATCGACGCGATCACCTGGACGATCGGCTGCGACCGGTGGGCCCAGCGCGGATTCATGCCGATCCAGACGCCGACGGGGACCGTCCACGCGACGGCCAGGAGCAGTGCGACGATCGTCCGAATGAACGTCGCGCCGGCGCCGATGCCGATCGTGCGCCACTCGCTGCCGCCAAGGCCGGTGAGCGAATTGGCAGTGGCAATCGAGCCCCAGGCGACGAGGCCAAGCACGATCGCCGTCCAGACCCATGGGGCCGCGCGCCGCCAGCCGGCGCGGGTCCGCTCGATCACCACGCCGGGCACGATCGCGCGCGGGCGGCTCAGGAACTCGTCCAGCGATCGCCCCGCGGGCACGAGGGCGTGCAGGCGGACCCAGTCCACGAGCGCCGAGCCGCGCAGCGCGTCGAGCACCGCCGACGGGGGGACATCGCCGGCCGCCGACTGCTCCATCTTGAAGCGGTCCGACCATGCCACGAGCGGACGCCAGAGCAGCTGGTCGAGGAGGACGATGATCACGACGAGGGTGATCAGGGCGAGGACGACCGCCATCGTGTTGCCGGCCTCGGTCGCCTCCTTGAGATACGAGCCGAGGCCGGGGAGCTCGAAATTGCTGCCGCCCGGTCCGGGGAACTGTTCGGAGAAGATCAGCACGAACCACCCGCCGGCCCAGCTCATCATGCTGTTGGCGATCAGCGCGATCGCGCCGAACGGGAGTTCGAGGCGCGTGAAGCGCCGCCACGCGCCGAGGTGGTAGACGGTCGCTGCCTCGCCCAGCTCCTGCGGAATCGTCATCAGTGACTGGTGGAACGCAAACGCCATGTTCCACGCCTGGCTGGTGAAGATCAGCAGGATCGCCGCCAGCTCCAGTCCGATCGTGCGCCCCGGGAAGAGCGCCGCCAGCGCGAGGAAGACGGCGGGCAGGAACGAGAGGATCGGCACGCTCTGCAGGATGTCGAGCAGCGGGAGCATGAAACGCTCGGCGGTGCGGCTCTGCGAGGCGATCTTGGCGTAGGCGAGGCTGAAAATCAGCGCGATCAGATAGGCGATCGTCATGCGCAGCGTCGACAGCGCCGCATAGAGCGGGAGATGCGCGATGTCGAGGACGACGTGCGTGCCGGTACTGATCGGCGCACGCCACGTCATCGCCGCGCGCAGCACGCCGTAGAGGGCCGCCGTCACGAGGCAGAGCATGAGCGCGTCGACCCATCGCGGCGTTTGCGGCCGATCGAGGGCGGCGCGCGACGTGGGATCGGCGGGAAGGACCGGGATGATCGGCTGAGCCATCGCGGCGGAACTTAGCCGCCGAGGATGGGCCGACCAACGGCCCTCGCGCGCGGTCCCGCGTGCCGTTGCGACGGCGTGACAGACGGGCGTCTGCCACGAGCGCGCAGGCGGCGAGCGCGCGCGTCGCGTGGGAGCGCGTCGTGTGTACGGTCGCCGCTTGTGAGCGCGAGGTGCGAGGCGCAGTCTTGATGGCGATGCCACAGCATCCACGGCTGATCGAACTGTGCGCGTTTCTCGATGCGCGGCGGGCGGACGTGTTCGCGGCGGTCGACGGGCACGCGGACGCCCGACTCGAGACCACACCGCCCGACGGGGGATGGTCCCCCGCCGAGGTGCTGCAGCATCTTGCGATCGTCGAATCCGGCACGACGCGGCTCCTCGGCCACCGTCTGGAGCGGGCGATCGACGCCGGGCTCACCAGCGAGACGGAGACCGCATCGGTCCTCGCGACGTTCCCGCTGCCGCCTGGCGCCGACGCCCCCGCGCGCGCGCCGGACAACGTGATGCCCGCGCCCGGCGCACCGGCTGGCGCCGCCCTGGCCGCCCTGCACGATTCCCGGCGCGCGCTGCTGGCGATGCTCGACGCCGCGGACGGTTGGGCGCTCGCGGGGGTCTCCGCGCGCCATCCGCTCTTCGGCGCGCTCGACATGTACACCTGGCTGATCGTGCTCGGCGAACACGACACCCGCCACGCCCGGCAGATACGCCGCGCGCTGGGCGCTGCCTAGCGCGGGCCGGGGCACCTCACGCGCTGTCGGCGAGTCGGCCGTGCGCGTCGGGGTCGAGGCAGGCCGCGACCGCCGCGATCAGGTCCTCGATGTCGAACGGCTTGAGCAGGACGCGGCACCCGGTCGCGTGCAGGAGGTCGTGCGTCGCGGCCGCGATGTCGCCGGTGGCGAATATGGTCTGGCGGCGGAGCTGGGGCTGCACGGCGCAGGCGTACTCGTAGAGCAGATCGCCGCGCACCCCGGGGATCCGGAAGTCGAGGATCAGGCAGTCGACGCGAGCCCGCGCGAGGGCGCGTTCCCCGGACTCGCCGTCCGCCGCCACGTCGACGTCGTAGCCCTCGCGGCGCAGCATCGTCGCGAAGGCGTGCCGGAGGGCCGGCTCGTCATCGACGAGCAGCACGCGCGCGCCGTGCACTAGCGATCCCCCGCTGCGCGGCGCAGCAGCGTCAGCGTCGGCGGGGCCGCCGTGTGTCGTGGCGCGGCGACGACCAGCTTGGCGAGCAGCACCGCGACCGCCTCGTCGGGCGTGACCGTCGAGCGCCACGTCGACGCGCGGTGCCCGGTCATGATGCGAATGTGGTCGGCGAAGACCCGCGCATCGGGATAGCCGAGCCGCCCCGCGACGTCCGTGATCGTCAGCGCCGGATTCTGGCCGAACTGATAGCCGCGCAGCACGCGCGCGGCGAGCACGAGGACACGCGCCGGCGCGAGCCCCGCCCGCTCCAGCCAGCGGTTCACCCCGCGCCGCGGCATGCCGGCCGCCGCGGCGACATCCTCCGCGGTGCGAAAGCGCACGGGTGACCGGAAGAGCCGATCGATCGCCCCGACGAGCCGCGGCGGCGCGTGCCCGCTCGCGAGCGCGACGCCGAGCGCGGCGAGGAGCCGATCCTCGAGGCCCGAGGCGCGCAGGAGTTCGAGTCGCTCGCGAAACCGCGCGGGCTCATCGTCAAAGCCGCGCAGGACGCAGTGGCGAATACCGGCCTCGCCGAGCGTCAGCATGGCGCGCGTCGACTCCGCCGTGATCCCCGTGTACACGAGCATCGCGACCGAGGGGTAGCCGACGCGCATCGCGCGGACGGTTTCCGTCTGCGCCGCCCCATCGGCACAGGGATCGACGACGATGATGTCGACCGCCTGATGCCGGAGCATCTCCTCGGCGGCCGTCCAGGTCGGTGCCGCGAGCACGGTGTGCGCCCGCCCGACGGTGACGCGGAGGTGCGACAGCATCGCGGGCGTCAGCCGGGCGAGGAGCTGCAGGCCGGCGCCGCTCGCCCGTTCCCGCAGGTGCGTGACCCGAACGGCGCCTGCCGGGCCGTGCCACGCGGGCGGACCTTGCTCTGGTCGCTGATCGCCGTTCCCATCACCCACGAGGTTGTCGTGCCTGCTCTCCGTCCGCGCCATGCCCTGCTCGCGATCGCCGCCGTCCTCGCGCTGACCGCCTGCGCCGATCCGACCGCGCCGAGCCCCGTGCGCCAGACGCCGCTCGCGACCGGCCGCGTCGCCGCCGGGGGCACCGCGCTCGCCTGCGGCGTCACGACCGGCTCGAGCACGATCACCTGCGGTGCCACCAAGGTGCCCGCGCCGCTCGCGTGTGGCGTCACCACCGGCTCGAGCACGATCACCTGCGGCGCGACGATCGGCACCAGCACGACCGCCAGCGGCGTCACGACCGGGTCGAGCACGATCGCGGGCGGCGTCACCACGGGGTCGAGCACGCTCGATGGCGGCGTCACCACCGGCTCCAGCACGGTCGAGGGGGGCGTCACCACCGGATCGAGCACGCTCGACGGCGGCGTCACCACCGGCTCCAGCACGCACTAGGGCGCCGGGCACGGGGCGGGCGCCGGCGTGGCCGCGCTCGCCCTCGCGCCCGCCTGTGCGCTCGCTCGTGCGCTCGTTCGTGCGCTCGTTCGTGCGCTCGTTCATGCGCTCGTTCATGCGCTCGCCGCGGCCAGCAGCCGCGCGCCGTGCAGGGCGTCGGCGACCCGCCGCACCGCCAGCGGCCGTGGCGTCCCGCTCGGCGTCCCGATCGATGTGCCGAGCGGCGTGCCGAGCGGAATGCCGAGCGGCGTGCCGAGCGGCGTGCCGTGCACGCGGCGCGGGAACGCGGCGGATGTCTCGAGGGCGCGGACCTTCGCCAGGAGGTCGGGGAGCGCGTGGCACTCGGCCAGCGCCGTGGCGCGCGCGGCGGCCGCCGCTGCCAGGGCCGGCTGCTCGAAGACGGCATGCCCGCGCGCGACATACAGGTGGTATTCGCCCGCAAGCCGCGGCGGGAGCTCGACGCCGGCCAGACGACGGCGATGGCGGGCAAAGTCGATTTCGCGGCGTTCGATCGCCGCGAGTTCGACGAGGTTGACCGTGGCGCTCCAGCGGACGAACGGCTCGAGCGCCGTCTCGGCGAGCAGGGCGTTGGCCTCGCGGGCGAGATCGGCATAGCCCGCGTCGAGCAGCAGGGTCGCCAGCGTCACGAGCACGCGCTCGCGCTCGCCGACATCGGTCGTCGCGAGCCACGCGTCGTGGGCGTATGCGATCGCGTCGGTCAGACGGCCGACCTGGTGCGCGATCGTCGCCAGATCATGCCACGCATGGGCCCGGACCTCGGCGAGCGGCGCCCCTGCGGCGAGATCGACGATCGCCAGCAACGCGTGCTCGGCCGCCTCGAGGTCGCCCGCGCTCGCCATCAGCTTGGCGCGACCGATCCGGGCCCGGAGCGTGCCGACCGTGTCACCACGCGCGTCCGCCAGGGATCCGGCCGCGACGTAGGCCTGCGTGGCGCGCGCGTGATCGCCGAGCATCCGGTGACATGCCCCGAGCGATTGGGCGACGGACTGGCCGATGTCGTCGTCGACCGGTCCGAGACGATCGCGACCGACGTACGACTCCCAGAGCGTGCCATAGACGTCGATCGCCATCCCCCAGGCGGAGCGCCGATCGAGCACCCGGGCGTAGGCGAAGACCGGCGCGACGAGCGCGGCGGGCCGGCCGGGGCGGTCATCGAGCATGCGGCCGAGCACCGTGGAGAGGAGGCGCCCGTCGGCGCGGTCCGCGGGCACGGCCGCGATCGCTGCGGCGACGGCCGAGCGCTCGTACTCCCATGCGTCGTCGCTCGGCGGCCCGTCGCGCCACTGGTCGAGCAACCGGAGGGTGACGAATCCGGCGTGATCCGCGCGCCAGGCATCGGTGCCTTCCGAGCCGGCAGCCAGCGCCTCGAGAAAGCCCCGGTGTCTCGGCACGCGCTCGGTGTGAATGATCGGGTTCACCGGTTCTCCGCGACGCATGGCCACTCGTTCCGCACGACCGTCGAATGATCGCAGTGGCGCGACCCCTCCGCTCATCGATCTTTGAGCACGCGCGACGCCGGCCGCCGTTCGGACTCGGCCGTGGCAAATGTACAGACTTGACCGGGATGGGCCCTTCATGGCGACGCGCACGACAGGAGATCGTCACACCGCGCCGCGGTTCGTCGGGAGGCTGATCGTCGCCACCGCGTGCGTCCGCCTCGTGCTGGCGGCCGTTACCGGACTCGGCACCGATGAATCGTACGCGGTCGCGGTCGCACGGCCGGCGAGCCTCGGGTACTTCGACCACCCGCCAGTGCACTTCTGGATCGCGGGAGCGGCCCAGGCGCTCGCCGGATCGCCGGCCGCCGGGCCCTGGTCCGGGGTGGCGGTCCGCGCGCCCTTCATTCTGCTGTTCGCGCTGACGACGTGGCTCACGTACCTCGTTGGCGCCAGGCTCTTCGACGAGCGCGCCGGCGCGTGGTCGGCGGCGATCCTCAACGTCTCCGCCGTCTTCAGCCTCAGCACCGGCTCGTGGGTCCTTCCCGACGGCCCGCTGATGTGCGCGTCGATGGCCACGGTGTACTGCGTCGTGCGCGCGCTCGATGGCACTGGCGCGGGATGGTGGCTCGGGGCCGGCGTCGCCGGCGGCCTCGCGCTGCTGTCGAAATACCACGCGATCTTCCTCGCGGCCGGCATCTTCCTGGCGCTCGTCACGGTCCCCGCGCATCGGCGCTGGTTGCGGTCGCCGGCGCCCTACCTCGCCGTCGCGATCGGCGTGTTGCTCTTCTCGCCGGTCCTGCTCTGGAACGCGCATCACGGCTGGGTCTCCTTCCGCTTCCAGGCCGGACGCGGCGTGCCGCGGCCGGGACTGCACCTGGACGCCCTCGCCCGGAACATCGGCGGCCAGATCGCCTACGTGCTGCCGTGGATCTGGGTGCCGCTCGTCGCGGCGCTGTTCGCCGCGCTGCGGCGCGGTCCGGGGGAACCTCGCGGCTGGCTGCTGGCGTGTCTCGCCAGCTGGCCGATCGCGGTCTTCACCGGCGTCGCACTCGGCGGGAATCCCGGGCTGCCGCACTGGCCCGCCCTCGGGTACCTGATGGCGATCCCGCTGCTCGGGCGCTGGGCCGCGGCCCGCGAACCGACGCGATGGTGGCGATGGTCGGCGGGCGCGCTGGCCGCCGTGACCGCCGTCGGCGCCGTCCAGGCGGCGACCGGATGGCTGCCCCTCCCGCCGCGCGCCGACCCGACCCTCGATCTCGTCGACTGGCGCGCGCTCCGTTCGGCGATCGACAGCGGCAACCTGCTCCCGCCGGGGCGCGTCGTCGCCGCGACGAGCTGGATCCAGGCCGGTCGGGTCGGCTACGCGCTCGGTCCCGCCGTGCCGGTCCTCTGCCTCAGCGCCGCGCCGCACCAGTTTCTGTACCAGCGCGATCCCGCCGCCGCGATCGGCCACGACGTGCTGCTCGTCATCCGGGCGCCAGCGACGACAGAGGGGCCACCGCCGATCGATCGCTACCGCGCGTCCTTCGCCTCGATCGCGCCACTCGGCCCGGTCGTGATCCGCCGGCTCGCGGGCCGGCCGGCGTTTCGTCTCTGGCTGTTTCTCGCACACGACCTGCAACAGACCGTCGCGACGTCCCAGCCGCCGTAATCGCCGCCGATCCGTCGGCGCCGTGCGCGGTCAGTCGGCGGCGTGCGCGATCGGGCGGGGCGCCACCGGCGCGATCGCCGGGCGCCGCCGGCGTGACCGCAGCAGGGCGGCAGCGAGCACGAACCCCGCGACGAAGCCGAGCAGTCGCTCGAGACGCAGGATCCGCGTCGCCTCCCCGTCGAAGACGGCGATCGGCTGCTGCAGCGCGGCGCCATCGTAGCGCACGACCGGATTCAGATACATCGTCGTGTGCGGCGTCACGATCACCGTCCGCACGTACGCGTCGGACGGCTGCACGACGTAGGCCGCCCCGGTGACCCCGGTCGTGCGCGCCAGCACGCGGCCGTTCTCGCCGATGAACGTGATCGAGTGCACGACCGCCGCGCACGTCACGCGCAGCGTATCGCCGTGCACCGCGACGGCGCGGACCGCGACATCGGTGACGGCGCCGCGCCCGGCGACGGCGATCGTGCGACCGGCGCGCAACGCGTCGAGCACCGCGTCCCGGCGCGTCGATGGCGCGTCGACCAGCGTCCACATCACGCCGGTCTGCCCCGGGTCCTCGACATTGTGGCTGTCATCATCGCCCAGGGCCCAGACCGCGTGCCCGGACGAGAGCGCGGCGTCCCACTCGTGATCCGACGTCGTGAAGTGGTTGAGCACCTCGAGCAGCTCGTAGTGCGTCAGGTAGCGCAGGTCGTCGGCCGATTCGGCGTGGCGGAGCGATGGGTGATTGATCGCGACGAGCGCGGCGCTCCGATGGACGCGATCGATCAGATACTGCTTCTCGTCGACGGATTGCAGCAGCGGGAAATCGAACCAGTCGATGCGCCGCGCGTCGAGCGCGAGAAAATGCGCCTTCCAGAGGCTGTAGCCGTGTTCGTACGTCGGAATGAACGCCGAGTCCGCGGCGCGCGCGCGGTCGATCGTGTGATAGTCGGAGACGCCGGGGATGTCGTAGCCGAGGGCGCGATAGCGGGCGAGCACGGCGCTGTCCGGCTGATCGCCATCGGTGAGACCGCCCCAGGCGCGTCCGTGGGAGTGGAAGTTGGCGAGGAGCCAGGTCCCGGTGCCCCCGGCGTACGGATTGTAGAGGGCGGGGCCGCGGAACGGACGCGGCGCGGGAAACCGATAGACGGGACTCGCGAGATACGGCAGCGTGACCAGTGCGACGATCACGAGCGCCACCCACGCAGCCAACCGGAAGGGTCGCACCGAGAGACGATTCACCAGACGAAGTGCAGGAGTATACGCCACCCAAGGACGAGTGCGCCACGGCGATGCACCCGTCACCGCGATGCACCATTGTCGACGCAGGCATTGACGGCTTCATTATGGAGAGCGAACGGGATCGGAGCGGCGCAGCGTGCCGATCTGATCCATCCCATCCCTGTCGCCATTTTCGGCGTGGTCATTCCCGGTGGCTGATTCGGCTCGTGACGGGCAGACGATCGAGCGGGTCGCCCTCCGCGACCACGACGTCGTGGACCGGGCCGCCGCGCCCCGGTCCGCGCGGAGTGGTCCGTCGACCGGCGGCACGGTGGGCGCCACGACGGTGCGCGGCGCGGCGGTCGTGTACCGTCTCTATGACGTCGGCTTCGAAATCCATCTCGACCGCGCGGTCGAGGCGCTCGCGGCGGCCGACGGCGGCGCGCTGCGGGACGGACCCGAGCGGCTGCGACCCGTGCGCGGCGAAGCCCAGGCGATCCAGATCGCCAACCCGCCGGTGACGATCTCGCTCGGCACCGAGGCGATCGAGGTGCCGGGTGCCCGGGCGGACGCCGCCGTTTCGGCCCGCATCTTCGATTTCGGTGTCGTCTCGCTGCGACTCAACATTCCCGCGGCCGACATGTCGTGGTCGGAATTCATCCGCTTCGGCAATGCGGTCGACGTCGGCCTCGATCTCTCGCCGATCTTCGACCGCCATCTCGCCGCGCTGCTGGCGCGCCTCGCGCCCGCTGTCGAGCGCCCGGCGATCGCGCCGGTGACCGAGGACTACGTCGTCTTCCGGATCACGCCCCCGGTCCCCGACGCGGCGGACGGCGGCGCGCTGTCGGCCGGCGCATGGCACGATGAGGACTTCGTCCCGCTCCTGCTCAACGAGCAGCGCGCGCTCTCGGAGACCGCCCGTCGCGAGCTGCTGCCCCACCGCTTCTCGTACTACACCGACGACCTGACGATCCTGACGTGGGACAACGCGCTGATCATCGAGCCGGCGGTCGACGACGCGGACGTCCAGTACATCCTCGAGTTCGCCAACGCGCAGCTGCTCGAGCTCCGCGTCTACGACGCGATCCTCGATGCCCAGCTCCCCGAGGTCTACGATCGCGTCGCGGCGGCGCGGGCGCGCGCCGGTCTCCTGCGCGGCCGCTATTCCGCGATCCTCGCCGATCTGCAGGGGCTGGTGGCCGACTCCACGGAGCTGGTCGAGCGCGTCGACAGTGCGCTCAAGGTGACCGACGACGTCTACCTGGCGCGGATCTACACCGCGGCGCTGGAGATCTTTCGCGGGCGCGAGTGGCGCGCGGCGATCGATCGGAAGCTGGCGATCATTCGCGAGACGTACGTGATGCTCAACGCCGAAGCGCAGGCCGCGCGGTCCGAGGCGATCGAGTTGCTGATCGTCGTCCTGATCACCGCCGAAATCGTCCTCGGCGTCTTCTCGCGGCGCTAGCGGACCGGGTCCGCCGGTCTCCCCGCGGTCACGGCGTCGTGACGGCGGGTTTCAGGTACTTCGCGAGGAACGTGGTGACGGCGCGGCCCGCATCGAGGCGATCCGACGGCGCCATCGTGCCGGCCCGCGTCGCGTAGACATGGACATCCGTCGGCACGTGCAGGACCGCGAGCAGGTTGCGCAGTTCGGTCGCCTCGGTGACCTCCCCCGGCGTCGACTCCATCGCGATGATTTCCACGGGCGGCATCCGCTGGATCAGGCCGCCGTCGCGGGGCGTGCCGGCGAAATAGTCGACGACACACTTCACGCGTCGATCGCGCGCGGCGTGGACCAGCGCGACGCGCGCGCCCGCCTTGACGCCAAGGATGCCGATGCGCGCCGAGTCGACTTGCGGGTCCGCCGCGAGCGCGGCGATCCCGGCGTTGACGCGGCGCTGCCACTCCTCGTGGGCCCCGGCGGCGCCGCCGCGGACCACCGTCTCGGCGGCGCTGTCGTACCGCAGCACCGCGACGACATACCCGCTGCGCGCGAGCGCCGCCGCCGATTGCCAGAAGGCCGCGGTGTCCGCCGGGGCGTCGACGCCCTCGAGCATCAGCAAGGCGGGATGATGCGCGCCAGGCTTGCCGGCGGCGAACCGCGTATAGGGCACCGCGGTCGTGGCGGCGCCGGCGGCGCCGCCGAGCCGTGCGCGCTCGACGACGCGCGGCGGCGCGCCCCGGGCGAAGATCGTCGGCGACGGGGGCGGCGGCACGTTGGTGACGACCGGCGGCCCCGGGGCGCCCGCTTTCGCCTTCGGTGCCGACCCGGGAGTGGGCGCGGGCGCCGGCGTCGAGGCGGCCGTCACCGGTGTCGCGGCGGCCGTCGGCGCGGGCGCTGCGGCGGCGGGACCGGCGAGTGTCGACGCCGACGCGGCCGCGGCGCTCGATGCGGTCATCGACGGGACGCTCGACGGGACGCTCGACGGGACGCTCGACGGCGAAGAGTCCGCGGCATCGGCCGAGGCGTGCGTGACCGGGGCCTGGCCATCGGCCGGCGCGACGGGTGCGCGCCAGATCGCGTCGGGATCGTCGGACGTGAAGAGATTGGCGTGCAGCATCCAGCCGAAGATCCGTGCGTGGAACGACCCGGCGACGGAGTCGCAGGCGGCGCGGGTGGCGATGCGGCTCTCGGGGCCGAAGACCGGTGTCCCGTCGCGCGCCGTCTCGGTCCAGCGCGCGTCATCGCCGCGCTTCGGCGTGCACCAGTCGACATGCTGATGCCACCGTCCGATGCGTACCGGCACGCGGCGATCGAGCTCCGCCGCGGTCGCGCCGTCCGGCGCGCTGTACATGGCGCCGACGAGCGTGCGCCGCCCGTCGCGCCGCCGCCGATAGACGAGCGCCGTCGGGCGCGCGGGGTTGAACCGAAACTCCTCGGCCAGCGCCCATTTCCAGTTGACGAGATGCAGCAGGCGATCCGCGTCCGCCGCCGAGTCGGGCGCGACGGGCCCATCGGCGCTGAGTGGCGCGAACCCGTCGGCCGCGGCGACCGCGGTGTCCTGGTACCGGCGAAGGGCGTCCCGCATCTCGAGCACGAGGAGATCGGCCCGCGCCGAATCCTCCGACGACGCCGTACCGGTCGGCAGACCGCGCAAATGGATCCCGGCCGCGCCCGCGACGTCCTGTCGCGCCGCGTGGCCATCCATCGCCTCGACCGCGGCCACCGCCGATCGGTGCTCATGGTCGTCGAGCGTACCCGCGCGGCCGGCCCCGAGCCCGCACGCGAGCGGCAGCACCGCCGCGAGCGAGAGCGAGGCGTACACGCGACCGCGCGCCGAGCGGTGATGCGCGCGGTGATGCGCGCGGTGATGCGCGCGGTGGTACGCCAGGTGATGCCGGATTCCCATACCCACTACACGCGAACCCCGCGCTCCTCGTCACGCGCGCCACCGCCGGCGTGGGGGGCGGCCGCGCTATCCGTGCGGCGGGCCGGCGGCCGCTTCCGCGCCGTGGATCGCCGCCGCCCACTGCCGCACCGTCTCGCTGCGATCGGCGTCGAGCGACCCGCGCAGCACGAGCACCGCGCGGACGACCGACGTCGCGCCCGCGGGCAGGGGCACCACGGGCGCCCCGAGGATCGCGAGACGGTAGCCGCCGGCCGGGTACGCGGTCGCGACGTGCTCGCTGACCGCGGGCGCCCCGGCGATGCCGAGCGTCAGTGCGCCGCCGCTCGGCGACGTGAGGATCACGAGCCGCGTCGCGGACGATGCGGCGACCGGGCCCGTCGCGCTCCAGCGGTCGTCCATCGTCGCGCCGATCGCGCCGTCGCGGCGGGCCTCCAGGGTCAGCGACCGGGCGCCATTGCCGAGACCCAGCGTGATCCGCGGCTCCTCCGACCAGACCCGCGTGATCGCGCCGACGAAGATGAGCGAGAGCGGCGTGCCGAGATCGAATCCGGCACTCGGCGCCGAGAGAAGGGCGCTGCCGCCCCGACCCGTGACCGTCCCCGCCACCGGATTGTGGATCGGCGCGGGGCCGGGGCCGCTTAGCGTGAGCGTCGGTCCGAACCCGCTCCCGCCGCGCGCGTCGGCCCATTGCCGGACGGTGGCATCCGATGCCGTCGACACGCCGACGCGCGCATCGTACACCGCGGTCACGGCGCTCCCCCCCAGCTCGCGCACCAGGCGGGCGACGTCGTCCACCGACGGCGTGCCGTCGGTCGTCCGATCGTAGAGCATGGCAGTGACGCGTACGCGACCCGGGTCGACGGTGACCGGTGCGCGCGAGAGGTTGAAGAGTTCCACCCGGACCGCATCAGCGGCGGTGACCGTCGCCTGCAGCAGGCAGCCAGCCGGCAACGGCCGCAGTGTCGCGACCGAGACGACGTCCCCGACGCGGGCCCCGTAGAGGGTGCCCTCGCTCGTCGCCGACTCACCGGCGGGGATGCGCCCCGGCCGCCAGGCGAGCGTGGCGGAGACGATGCGGCGGAGCAGCGGCGACCCGGCGCCGAGGCCGACGCCCGCGTCGGCGACAACGAGCCTGGTCACCGGATCGTTGACGAGTGCGCCCGGCGGCCCGCTGTCCGCCGTCTGCAACGCGATCCGCCCTGGGACGCCGGTGCCGGTGCCGAGGCCGCCGAGGAGGATCAGGTCGGCGCCCGACGCATCACGCGGGGCGGTGACACCGTCCGGCGCGATTGGCGTCGGACGGCCGATCGCCCCATACACGCCGAGGATGTCGCGCTGCGGATCGCCGCGCGTGATGCCGACGCTCGGCAGGGCGGACGTGTGCGCCGGCGTCGACGTGGCCGGCGCGGGGAAGAGGAGCGCGGTATCGCCCCCGAGGGCCATGATCGCGCGGTGCATTGGTGCGCCCGGCGTCGCGACCGGGTCGACGGCGTATCGGGCCACGCCGTGCGAGTTGTTTGGGCCGCCGGCGAGATTCACAATGTTGTTCAGGATCGACCACGCGCCCGTCCCGGGGGATCGCAGCCAGTCGGCGCGGCTGAACGAACAGCCGTGCACGTGGCCGTTGGCGGTCGGCTGCGACTGCAGCGCGACGCATCCGTAGAGCACGACCGTGTCGTCGACGCTCAGATTGGCGCCGGCGAGCGCGTCATACGTGATCGGCGTCCAGGTGACCGAGCCGTCGCGCACCGATCCCGTCGCGGCATCCCAGATCGGCTCGGTCGCCGCGGTCGTGCCGGCGGCGGAGGTGGTGTAGGCGATCCCGTCGGTGTTCGAGACCCCGACGATCGTCGCGCCGGGCTGCACCGCGCGCGACGGGCGCCAGTGGTCCATCGGCGGGACGATCGCGCATCCGCGGACCGAGACCTTGTGTGCATTCTCGACGACGACGAATCGACCCGATTCGGTGCGGCAGCCGATGATCGCCGACGCATCATTCGCCGAGTTGGCGAACGCGATATCCGCGCCGCGATTGGCGATCTGCTCGAGAAAGCCGTTCTGGAACCCGGTGGAGACGACGGTGCCCGCGCCCTTGTAGTACCAGATCGCGTAGCGGGCACAATTTTCGAAGTTGCCACCGACGACGGTGTTCTGCAGGGCGTTGAATCCGAGCGTCGCGAGGCCGGCGGTCGTGAACCAGATCCAGAAGCAGTTGGTGAAGAGGTTCTCGGAGCCCATCGAGCGGTCGCCGGACGGCGCGACCGCGACGCCGATCGGCACGCCGCGATTCTCGCCGGAGAAGTGGCAGTCGGCGAAGGTGTTTGACTGGCAGGCGGCGGTCCAGCCGCCCGCGTACGCGCCATCCCAGTCGAGGTTCACCAGTGCGAACCCCTTCACCGGCGTCCACCGCATCGATCCGTCGGTCGTCGCGGGCGTCGTCCACGCCGGCTCGGCGGCGCCGGCGGTCCCCGCGGCGTCGGTGCGCCAGACCGACCCGTCGATCGCCGAGACGCTCGCTCCCGCCGCATACGCGTGTCCGGGTCGCCAGCGACCGGCGAACAGCGTCCCCGCCCCGCACCGAAACGCCACCCCCTCGATCCGGCTGTAGGACATCCCGTTGATGTTGAGTACGGGCGTCGCCGTGCTCGTCTCCACGAGGATCGTCGCCATCCGCCCACCGCCGACGATCCGTCCGCCGCAGACGTGGGTCAGCTGGAGCGGCTTGTTGAGCAGGTAGACGCCGGGCGGGATGTAGAGGGGAAGATTCCGCCGGGCGTCCTGGACGCCGTGCTCGCGGCCCGGCGCGCCGAAGGCCGCATAGATCGCCTCCTGCAGCCCGATGAAGTCGAGCGTGTCGACGCCGGCGGTATAGTGGCCGACCCACGCGGGGTGGGGGGGCGAATGCGCGGGGTCGAAGAGGTGCACCCCGCCGTCGCCGATGGCGCCGAACGGCGGGTCGGTGACCGTGATCGTCGTGATCGAGCCCATGGCCGAATCCTACTTGCGCCGGGCCCGGTGCGCGGCGAGTCTCTCTGACGCGTGCGTCCGGGCCAGGCTCGGCGCGCGCCGGACTGTCTCCAGGGGTCTCGAGGAGGGGCGGTGCGAGTGCTGGTGATGCGCCACGGCCCGGCCGAGGATCGCGAGGCGTGGGCGGCGGACGGACGGGAGGAGTCGATGCGGCCGCTGACGCGGAGTGGCCGCCGTGCGGTGCGGCGTGCCGCGCGCGGGATTCGCGCGCTGATGCCGACGCTCGACCGGCTGGCGACGAGCGGATACTCGCGCGCGGCACATACCGCCGAGCTCGTTGCGTCGGAGTACAACGGGCTCGTGCCCGAACCGCTCGCGGCGCTCGAGCCGGGAGGGTCTCGCACGGGCATCGTCGCGTGGATCACCGACGCCGGACCCGGGGCGGCGGTCGGCGTGGTCGGTCACGCGCCCGATGTCGACGATTTGCTGTCGTGGTGTCTCACCGGTCACGTCGGGGACTGGCTCGCACTCAAGAAGGGGGGCGCCGCGCTGCTCGTGTTCGACGGGCCATCCGTCGCGCGCGCGCGCGGGGCGCGACTCGCATGGTGCTGCACGCGCTCGCAGCTCGAGCGTCTGGGCCGCGCGTGATGCGGCACGCGTGACGAGGTACCCGTGACGAGCGCGGACCTGCCACCCGATCTGCTCGAGATGCCGGTGGAGCGTGCGGCCCGCATCGTCGCGCTGGCGCTTCTCAGCGATACGATGGTCGCGCGGCTGCGTCTCGCCGACGCATCGGACCGGAGCGCCCTGCACGATTTCCGCGTCGCCGTGCGGCGGCTGCGGACGTGGTTGCGCGCCTATCGGCCGGCGCTCGCCGGCAGCGTACGGAAACAGGACCGCCGGCGTCTGCGGTCGCTCGCGCGCGCCACCGGCGCGGCCCGCGATCGCGAGGTACGGATCGACTGGCTGCGCGATCTGGAGCGCGCGCCCGACACCGGGGGACGGGCCGCGGTGACTCGCACGCGGCGCCGTCTCGAACTCGGCACGCCGGACGCGGACAGCGCGCTGCGCGTCGCGATCCGTCGGGACATGGCGCGCATCGCCGAGCGACTCTCCGCCACCCTCCCCTCCTACGTGCTGCGCGGGCGCGTCGACGCGCCGCCATCGATCACGACGATGGCCGAGGCCACGGCAGAGGCGCTCGTGCGCGCGTTGCGTGCGCTTCGCCGCCGACTCGCGGCGGCGCAGGTCGCGGCCGAGTCGGCCGGGGCCGCCAGTGGCGCCGGCGTCGCCGTGGTCATCGATCCGACCATCGCGCACGACGTGCGGATCGCCGGGAAACGGCTCCGGTACCTGCTGGAGCCGCTCGCGGCGCAGATCGACGGCGCGTCGTCACTGGTGCGCCAGCTCAAGTCCCTGCAGGATCTGATCGGCGAGGTCCACGACTCGGTTGTCGTCGCGGCGGGGTTCACCGGCGATCCGGGCATCGGCGCGGCGGGCGCGGGGGCGACGCCCGGCGCGCTGGCGGGCGCCCGGCCGGGGGCCCCGAACGGTGGCCCGACCGGGAATGAACCGGCAGCCGACCCGGGGCCTCGCGGGCTGACGCACGTGCTGGCACAACTGCACGCGCGGGAGGCGACCGCGTTCGAACGGTTCGCCGCGGCGTGGCTCGGCGGCGGCGCCGCACCGTTCTTCGAGGAGGTCGCTGCCGTCGCGGCGAAGCTCGGAACCGCGGGTGGCGGTCGCCGATAGATTACCGGGACCCCGACCCGCGAGACCCTGCCATGGCACAGACCCCATCGACGATGCTGCCGCTCGACACGGTGGCCCCCGACTTCTCCCTGCCCGATGTCGCGACCGGCGCGGCCGTGTCGCTGGCCGACGTCGCGACTGCGAAGGGGACGCTCGTGATGTTCCTGAGCGCGCATTGCCCATTCGTCAAGCATGTCGAGCAGGAGCTCGGCAGGATCGGGCGCGAGTACGGACCGCGCGGCATCGGCATCGTCGCGATCAGTGCGAACGACGCCGTGAAGTATCCCGCCGACGCGCCGGCGGGCCTTGCGCGGCAGGCCGTCGCCTCGGGCTTCACCTTTCCGTACCTCTACGACGAGTCCCAGGCGACGGCGCGTGCCTACGACGCCGCGTGCACGCCCGACTTCTTCCTCTTCGGCCCGACCCGTCGGCTGGTCTATCGCGGCCAGCTCGACGACAGCCGGCCGAGCAACGGCAAGCCGGTCACCGGCGTCGATCTGCGGGCGGCGCTCGACGCCGTGCTCGCCGGCCGCCCCGTGTCGAGCGAGCAGTACCCGAGCATCGGCTGCAACATCAAATGGCGGGCCGACAGTGCGGCGATCGCCGGGCACGCGGCGGGCTGACGCCGGTCAGCCCGCGCAGATCGACCGGGCTCGCTAGTGCGCGTCGTCGCCCGGGAGCCCGAGCCCCGCTGACCCGGCGAGAAACGCCGTCACCCCATCGACGAAGAGGTGGCGGCTGGCGATCGGGCCGGATGCGTGCCCACCCATCGGCAGGTCGAGCATCGCCTTCGGCGGGTTCGCGCGCTCGTAGAGGTGTCGGGTCGAGGCGGCCGATACCACCTGGTCGTCGGCGGTGTGCACGAAGAGAATCGGCGCGTGCACATCCGCGATCCGCGTCGCTGATTCGAACCGGTCGCGGGTCATGATCCAGTCGACCGGGATGACGGGAAAGCGCTCGCGCGCCACGGCCGCGATCGACGACGGGGCCGCCTCGGTGAGGACGGCGCGCGGCGTCACGGTCGTCGCAAGCCGGATGGCGACCGCCGAGCCGAGGGACCACCCGTACAGAACGACGTCGTCCGGCTGCACTCGCTCCGCGGAGGCCAGATGGTCCCACGCCGCGCGCGCGTCGTGTGCGAGCGCCGCCTCGCTCGGCGTGCCCGGCACCCCGGCATAGCCGCGGTACTCGGGGGCGAAGACATTGAAGCCGAGCGACCGCAGCACCGCATAGCGCTCCACCCCCTGCGGCACCGTCGTGCCGTTGCCGTGGAAGTAGAGGATCCAGAGCCGTGACGGGCGGTCGGCGGGCAGGCGCCACGCGACCTGCGGGACGCCGTCGGATGAGACGAAGTCGACGCGTGTCGCGCCGATCGCGGCGTCCGATGCGATCGCGCCGGGCCGGCCCCAGGCCGGGAAGACGAGGCGCGTCTGGCCGAGCACGAGCGCGAGGACCACGAGCGCGTAAATGCCGACCGCGACGGCGACGACGATCCCGACGACGTGCAGGGCCGACGGCCTCGCCCCCGCCGCGACAGCGCCCGCCATCGTGGGGCCCGCGAGACTGGGCGCCGCGCCGTTCGCGAGCGCGACCGCCGGAACGGCGACACCCGGGACGACGGCAGCCTGGGCCACGACCGCCGACGGTGGCGCCGCTGCGGCCCCCGTCCGCGATGCCGCGCCGGCGCCGGCATGCCGTCGATACCAGATGGCGATGGCGCCGCCGACGATGATCACCCCCACGAGCACCAGACCGGAGCGACCGATGGCGTGCTCGAGTCGGGGCAGGTTGCGGCCGAATGCGTAGCCCAGACTGCCGATCAGCACCGACCACGCGATGCCGCCGAGCGCGTTGTAGAGGCTGAAGGTCGCAAACGGCATCCGCGCGGCACCCGCCAGGAGGCCGGCCGCGATGCGCAACAACGCGACGAATCGCGCGACGAAGACGGTCCGCGCGCCATAGCGCTCGAAGAACGATCGCGTGCGATCGAGCGCCGACGCGTCGAGGCCGACGTAGCGTCCGAGCCGCTGGATCAGCGCGAGTCCGCCGGTACGCCCCAGCCAGTAGCCGCCCGATCCGCCGGTAATCGTGCCGACGCTCGACGCGATGATCACACCCGCGATCGACAATCGTCCCTGCGCGGCATAGGCGGCGGCCGTCAGCAGCGCCGTCTCCCCGGGCAGCGGCACGCCGACGCCCTCGGCCCCGACGAGGAGCGCGACGATCACGTAGCCAAACCGCTCGATCAGCCGCCCGAGCAGGTCGGCGTGGGCCTCATGCACCGCCGGTACCGGTCAGGCCCTTCGACGCGTCGGGAGCTACGCGATGTGGCAGCTGGCCAGCCCGCGCTTCTCCAGATAGCGCTGGTGGTACTCCTCGGCGGGATAGAACGGCCCCGCGCCGACGACCTCCGTGACGACCGGTCCCGCAAACCGCCCCGACCGATCGATCGCCGCCCGCGACCGCTCGGCGATCGCGCGTTGCGCGGGGGTGTGACAGAAAATCGCCGAGCGGTACTGCGAGCCGACGTCGTCGCCCTGGCGATTCCGCGTCGTCGGGTCGTGGTTCTCCCAGAAGACGGTCAGCAGGGCGTCGTACGTGATGCGCGCCGGATCGAACTGTACCTCGACGACCTCCGCGTGCCCGGTGCGATCCGTGCAGACCTGTTCGTACGAGGGTTCCTCGACGTCGCCCCCCATGTAGCCGACTCGTGTCGCCGTCACGCCCGCGAGCTGGCGGAAGACCGCCTCGACGCCCCAGAAACACCCCGCCCCGAATGTCGCCGTCTCCGTCATCCCTGCTCCTGTGGTGTGACCGGCCGAGTCGCACGGCGAAAGGTAATGACGGTGGCCGCGCGCCCCCGGCGCGCCGCGCGGGCGCCGGGTGTCACGGCGCGCGGCCGTCGGCGACGGGCGGCGTCGCGGCCGCGAGGGCGCGCCCGGCGAGCCGCGAGATCACGACGCTGACGACGACGGTCGCGACGATGCCGGTACCGACCAGCGCATAGTAGACGGGCGACTTCGGCACGCTCGCGGGCGCGCCCCCCAGGCGCGCGGCCAGCGCGCCCGCCACGGTACCGTAGTAGACGTAGAACATCGTCGCCGGCACCATCCCGATCATCCCCACGAGATAGTCCGCAAATCGGACGCGCGTCAGGCCGAGCGCGTAGTTGAGCACCGAGAACGGGACGATCGGCGATAGCCGCAGCAGCGTCACGATCCGCAGACCCTGGTCGGCGACCGCCTGGTCGATGGCGCGGAACCGCGCGCTGTCACCGATCCGACGTTCCATGATCCGTCGCGCGACGGATCGCGAGAGACCGAAGCCCGCGGACGCCCCAATCACCGCGCCGATCAGCACGTAGAGCGTGCCGTGCGCGAAACCGAAGACGGCGCCGCCGGCGATCGTGAACAGCGAGGCGGGGACGAACAGCACGACGGCAACGATATAGCCGGCGATGAACACGACCGGGCCCCACACCCCCATCCCGTCAACCATGGCCGTGAAGCGCGGCACATAGTGCCCGAGCCAACGCGCCGCGAGCACCAGCACCGCGACCGCCGCCAGCCCGGCGATCAGCCGGCTATACTTGCGCATGAGTCATGGACTGAAGATGCGGCCCGTCCTGATCGCGGCCGCCACCCTGCTGGCCGCCCTCGTCGTGGCCGCCGCGGCCCCCGGACCGGCGCGATCGCGCGGGCCGGGCCGCGTGACGATCTACAAGGACCCCGCCTGCGGCTGCTGCCGCAAGTGGGCCGCGCGCCTCGCGGCCGACGGCTTCGACGTCGACACGGTGAACGTCGCGTCGCCGGACGCGCTCGACGTCATCAGGCGCGATCACGGAGTTCCGCGCAGTCTCGCGTCCTGTCACACGGCCATCGTCGGCGGCTACGTCTTCGAGGGGCACGTGCCGATCGCGCTCGTCGAACGCGTGCTGCGCGAACACCCGCCGATCGCGGGCCTCGCGGTGCCGGGAATGCCATCGACTGGCGAGGGGATGGACATGCCGACGGGCGAGCACTACGATGTGCTGGCGGTGCATCGCGACGGCACGACCACGGTCTACGCGCAGCGATAGCTCGCGTTCACGGCGGGACGACCCGCGCCTGCCGCTCGAGCGCGACGAATCGCGGGTCCGCCGCGATCGACGCGAGCAGTGGTGACGGCAGCAGCGGATCGAGCGCGGGATCGCCCGCGCGCGCGGCGCGATCGAGCCATCGGAACGCGTCGTCCCGACTGCCGAGGCCGACGTAGACGAGCGCCACGCTCGCCGGACTGACCGTCCCGCGCGCGACACCGTCGAGCAGCCGGTCGAGGAGCTCCGTCGCGCGGTCCCGCGCCCCCATGGCGGCATACGCATAGGCCAGCGCCGGCAGCACGGCCGCCGTATCGCGGCCGATCGACAGCGCGGCGACGAGCGACGCGACGCCATCGCGCACGCGACCGTCCGCGACCGCGATCTCGCCGATCAGCGTCCGCGCCGGAACGGCCGTCGGGTCGGAGAGGAGCGCCGCGTGCGCCATCGCATCCGCTTCCGGGTACCGTCGTTCCCAGAAGAGGATGCGCGCCAGCGCATCGGACGCGGCGCCGGACCGCCGATCGAATGCGAGCGCGCGTCTCGCCTCCGACTCGCCATCCGCCAGTCGTCCGCGCTCGGCGAGCATCGTCGCGTACCGCGCGCGCGGCACGGGATCCGCCGGCGCGGCGTCGATGAGCACGCGGAACTCGGAGTCGGCCCGATCCCACTCGTGCGCGCGCATCGCGTCGCTCGCCAGCGCGAGTCGCGCCTCGGCCGGCGACGGCTCGGTCGTCAGCACCACGCCATGCGCCTCCGCGATCCGTGGCGCCACCGGAGCCGGAGCACTGAGGCTGACCGGGCGCACCGCGGACGCGCGAGTGCGTGCGCCGGCGACGAGGGCCGCCGTCGCCAGCAGCACGATCGCCGCCGCCGCGATCCCCTGCAGCCAGCCGACGGCGCGAGCGAACGGACGGCGGCGCGGCCGGGCGAGTGACGCCGGGGCCGGCGGCGGCACGGCGGCACCGCCACGCGACGCGTCGATCGGCCCGGGCGCGATGGCGGCACGCTCCGGGCCGTCGCCGGGTCGCGCCGCTGATCGCAGGGCGTGCGTCGCGCCACGCGGCGGCGTGCGAAGCATCGCCGCCAGCGCCTCGACCGTCGGGTCGGGGTCGATCCCGAACTCGCCCCGGACGCGCGCGGCGTACTCCTCGGCGAGCCGGAGCGCGTCGGCCCGCTCGCCGAGGGCGGCCGCCGACCGCATGCAGCCGAGCACGGCGCGCACCGAGAGCGGGTCATGGGCCAGGAGCGCACGCCAGCGAGCGCCACCGCCACCGGTCGCCGCCCGGTCGGCGCTGACGGCCAGCGATTCCAGCGCGGTGGCGTAGAGCGCGGCGCACCGCCCGCGCTCGGCCGCGGCCCACTTGGCGAAGACCGGTGTCCGGGCGGTCGCGACGCCATCGAGAAACGGCCCCGTATACCCGTCGACGACTGCGTCCCATTCGCCGCGCGTCGCCGCCAGATCGAGGGCAGCAACATCGTAGGCGATCACCGCCGGGTTGAGGGACACCGTGGTCCGGGACGAGACGATCACATCCGCGCCGAATGCGCGGCGCGCCGCCGACAGCGCCTGGTCCAGCAGATTCCTCGCGCGCTCGGCGGGGCGATCCGGCCAGAAGAAGCCGATCAATCGCTCGCGGCTCACGCCACCGTCCCGGCCAAGCGCCGCCAGCAGGACGAGCAACAGCGCCTGGCGCTGTTGCACGGGGGGCGCTTCCGCACCGACGCCCGGACGCTCGACCATGAGTCCGCCGAGCGTGATCAACCGTATTGTGGGGTGCCCGAGCTGCTGCATGCGTCGACCCGCGAGTCGTCGCTCTGACCCGTCCCGAATTCAGAAAGAATTCAGATCGATTTGAGCGGCGTTTGAGCCGTGAATTCTAGCTTCAGCCCGTCTCGATGACCACGTGAGCCGTTCGTGTATGCTCGCGGACGCTAACGCCACCCGGCGTGGCGCGTCGAAGACGGACAAGCCAATCTGACCGAAACGAGACGGACCACCCGATGACCGATGAGAAAGAGCCACACCTGCTGCTGCCGATTCTTCCAGGCGCGTCGCCGGCCCAGGCGGGAGCGACGGGCGCGCGCGGGCTGCAGGCCGCGTCGCTGGCCGGGCCGACCGAACTCGCGGGGCGCATTCGCTGGTCCGGCAGCGACGAGGCGGTGCCATACGCGATCGTCTCCGTCTACACACTGGCGCCGGCCGCCCTGGTCGGTCGCGCCCAGGCGGACGCCGGGGGGATCTATCGGATCGAATCGGCGGTGCACTGGGCGGGCGGCCACGACCTCTTCGTCGTCGTACTCGACGCGAAGGGCCAGATCCTCCAGGTCACGCGCAACGGGCCGTTCTGGCTGACCGGCCCATCGACGCGACTCGACTTGCCCGTGCTGGTGCGCCGGCGTCCCGACACGCCGGCGTCAGTCGAGCGACCGGCGCGCAACCGTCGAACGCCGCCGCCTTCCGGCGGCCGGCCGCCGATCGGCGGCACACGCGGTCCCGTCTCGCTCGAGCGACCGACCCCGGTCCCCGCGACGCGCCGCAGCGCCTGACCGCCCGGGCTCGCGGTTCGACGCCTACGTCGGTCCGGGGGTCGACGGGGTACCGGCGTAGAGGCGTGTGCGCACGGCCCAGAGATCGGGGAAGAATCGCTGGCCGATGGTGCGCTGCAGATAGCGTGCGCCGAGCGTCCCACCGGTCCCGCCGGTCGCCGGGCCGATGATCCGCTCGACGAGTTGCACATGCAGGAAGCGCCAGCGCGCGAAGCCCTGTTCGTATTCGAGCAGCCCTTCGGCGAGCAGAAAGACCGGCGTGTGCGCGTCGCCCCCCTCGCGATAGACCGCGTCGAGGGTCAGCCCGTGCGCGGCGACGAGTCCCTCGAACAGCGTCTGCAGGGCCGGGCGCGCGAGGGCCCGCGCGACGACCGCCGGCAGCGGCCCGTGCTCCTCCAGCACCCGCAGGAAGTGCGGATCACGCAACCCGGACGCCGCCTCAATCGCGCGGAACTGCTCGCTCTGCGAGCCGCTCGACGTGCCGAGATAGCCGCGAAACTCGGCAAATCGCTGCGGCGGCAGGGTCTCGAGTGCCGACAGCTGGTCGGCGACGATGCGGACGAGCGCGTTGAGGCGACCGAGTCCGGCGAGTGCCGTCGCCGGGTCGGCGGCCGCGAGCGCGTCGATCAGCCGGTCGAGTTCGTGGAGAATGACCTTGAACCACAACTCGCTCGCCTGGTGCACGACGATGAAGAGCAGTTCGTCGGCATGGGCGGGCGACGAGACGGGCCGCTGCAGCGTCAGCAACTCCTCGAGCGCGAGATACGTCCCGTAGGTCAGTGCCCCGTCGCCTTGCACGGAATCGCCCATCTCGTAGTGTACTAGCGGCGATCACCACCGACGACCTGCGATGACCACCGACAACCTGCTCAGCTGGCGGCGCGAGTTTCCGATCCTCGCCGAGACGACCTACATGGTCAGCCATTCGCTCGGCGCGATGCCGCGTCGCGCGGGCGTCCGGCTCGCCGAGTACGCCGAGACGTGGGCGACCCGCGGCGTGCGCGCGTGGGAGGACGGGTGGTGGGAGATGCCGCGCAGCGTCGGCGACCTGATCGGGCGCATCATCGGCGCGGCGCCCGGGTCCGTGCTGATGCTGCCGAACCAGTCGTCGGCGCAGTCCGCGATCCTGTCGTGCTTCGACTGGACGGGCCCGCGCGCGACGATCGTCACCGAGCAGCTCAACTTCCCCTCGAACCTCTATCTCTTTCACGGACTGGAGGGCATTGGCGCGCGCGTCGTGACGGTGCCGGCAGACGACGCGATGACGGTGCCGATCGAGCGCCTGCTCGCGGCGATCGACGAGACGACGCGACTCGTCTCGGTCTCGCACGTGCTCTTCAAGAGCAGCGTCGTGCAGGACCTCGCCGCGATCGTCGAGCGCGCGCACACCGTCGGCGCGCTCGTGCTGGCGGATCTCTACCAGTCGGCCGGCACCGTCCCCGTCGACGTCACCGCACTTGGCGTCGACTTCGCGACCGGCGGGTCGGTCAAGTGGCTCTGCGGCGGACCGGGCGCGGGGTATCTCTACGTCGCCCCCGCGCGTCGGCCCGCGCTCGCACCGCGACTGACCGGCTGGGCGGCGCATCGGGCGCCGTTCGCGTTCGACGATGGCCCGATCGCGTACGCCGACGACGTCTTCCGGTTCGCCAACGGCAGTCCGGCCATTCCCGCGCTCTACGCCGCGATGAGTGGGTACGAGATCGTCGGCGAGATCGGCGTCGCGGCGATCCGCGCCAAATCGCTCCGGCAGACCGCGCGCCTCATCGCGCGGGCCGATGCGGCGGGACTTCGGGTCGTGTCACCGCGCGCCGCCGTCGCGCGCGGCGGGACCGTCGTGCTCGACGTCCCCAACGGAGCGGCCGTGACGCGGGCCCTCGCCCGACAGGACGTCCTCGTCGACCATCGCCCGGGTGCCGGCATTCGGGCGGCGCCGCACTTCTACTCCACCGACGACGAAGTCGACCGGACCGTCGACGCCATCGTCGAGGCGCTCGCGAGCGAGCCGGCCGTGGCCACCGCGTCCCCCCTCGCCCGGGGCTGACACCGCGGTCGACCGAACGCGGAAGCGCTCGCTGGGGCGCTACCAGCGACGATCGATGTCGAGGAGCGCGCGCAATCCGTCGGCGTCGACGGCGGGCGAGAAGAGGAAGCCCTGGCCGTACGCGCAGCGCAGGCCCCGAAGCCGGGTCAGATGGGCCGGCGTCGTCACGCCCTCGGCGATCGCCTGCAGACCGACGTTGTCGGCCAGCGTCACGATCGTCCGCACCAGCTGCGCGAATCGCTGCTCGTTTTCCATGCCGCCGACGAATGCCCGATCGATCTTGATGGCGTCGAGCGGCAGGCGGTCGAGGACGGCGAGCGACGAGTAGCCCATGCCGAAATCATCGAGATGGATCCGGACCCCGAGACGCTTGACCGCGGCCAGCGCGCCGGCGACGTGCTGCAGCTCCTCGATGACGACACTCTCGGTCAGTTCGAGCGACAGGCAGCTCGGCTCGACCTCGCTCTCGCGCAGACACTGGTCGACCATGGCGACGAAATCGGGGCGCATCACCTGCTTCACCGACACGTTGACGGCGAGCGTCAGGGGCGGCCGGTCGGGAAACGCCTCGTGCCACCGTCGCAGCTGCCGGCACGCCTGCGTCAGCACCCACTTGCCGAGCGGCACGATCAGGCCCGTCGCCTCGGCGGTGGGGATGAACGTCGCCGGTGAGACGAGGCCGCGTTCCGTGTGCCGCCAGCGCACGAGCGCCTCGACGCCGGCGATCCGGCCGCTCGCGAGCTCGATGATCGGCTGGAAATGCAGGACGAAATCGCCGCCCGTGCCGCGCTGCTCGACGGCCCAGCGCAGCTCGGTCTCGAGCTGCAGCCGCCCGAGCGCGTCGGCGTGCATGCCGGGGTCGAAGATCGCGAAGCGCCCCCGCCCGGCGAGCTTCGCCCGGCCCATGGCGAGATCGGCGCTGCGCATCAGATAGTCGGCACGATCCGTCCCGTTGGTGCTGAGGACAATCCCGAAACTCGCGGACGTGAAGACCTCGTAGCCGCTGATGTCGATCGCCGAGGCGAGCGCCGCCTGGGCACGTTCGGCGACGCGGGCGACGTCGGCCGCATCGGTCACGCGATCGAGCAGGAGCGCGAATTCGTCACCGCCGAGGCGCGCGACCGTGTCCTCGGCGCGCGCGCAGGCTTCCAGTCGCCGGGCCACGCCGACGAGGAGCGCGTCACCCGCCGCGTGCCCCAGACTGTCGTTGACGACGCGAAAGTGGTCGAGGTCGAGCAGCACGACGGCGAACGGCGCGGCGCGACGGCGGCTGCGACGGATCGCGCGATCCAGCCGCTCGGTGAAGAGCGTCCGGTTTGGGAGACCGGTCAGCGCATCGTGCAGCGCTTCGTGGCGCTGCTTCCGCTCGACGCGACCGCGGCGGGCGAGGCGGCGCCGCAACGCGATCTCCGTCGCCGCCGCCGTCGCGTGGTCGCGCGCCAGCGCGATCTCCGCCGCCGTCCAGTCGCGCGGTGCCGACTCGAGAATCGCGACGACGCCGCGCGCGCGACCGCCCTCGGTCGCGAGCGGGACGAGGAGGTACGCGCCGGCCGCCAGCTCGGTGCGATCACGGCCATCCGCCATGCGCGTGTCGCGCACGGCGACCGGGTCGCCGGTCTCGAGCACCGCGTCGCAGACCCCGGACCGCATCAGGAGGCCGCGGTCGTTCGTCACCCAGGCCGGCGCCTCCGTCCCGCCGACAAAGGAGCGCCGGTCGTCGCCGACGAGCACGATCACCGCCGCGGACGCGTTCAGCGCGGAGGCGGCCAGACGCGCGGAGCGCTCGAGGGACGCCGCGAGGGTCCCGTCGAGCGGCGCCGTGGTCACGACGTCGGTTTCCAGCGACAGCCTCTCGTCCATGTCGTATACAGACTCGGACGCCGGGCGCCAGTCACGTCGCGACAGTGCCAGGCGCCGTCGGGTCGCCGGGGACGCCGTTTGAGGCCCCGGTTGAGGCCCCGGTTGAGGCCCCGGTTGCGGGGCTGCCGCTAGATTTTCCCTCATGCGAAACCCGGCGCGATGGCTCGCGGCGCTGCTGCTGGCGGGCATCGCGCTGATGGCCGCCGGTGCGGCGGCGCACCCGATGCTCGACGGCCCCGCCGCGGCCGAGCTGCGCACGATCAACGAGACGGTGGCGTGGCGCGCGATCCACCTCGCGATGCTGTCGGGTTCCGTCTGCGTGATCGTCGGCATCTGGGTGCGAGCGCTTGCCGGCCCGGCGACGCCGGCGCTCGGACCCGCGCTGACGGTCGTCTCGATCGGGCTGGCGCTGAACGCGCTGGACATTGCGTTCATGGCGAGCGCCGGGACGCACATGGCCGCCGCCTATGCGGCCGGCGACACGGCGATGGTCACCGTCTTCGACGCGACCCACCTGACGGGCCTCATGACGGCGCGCTTCGGGAACGGTGTGACCGCCGCCGGGGCGGCGCTGCTGGGCGTCGCGGAGTACCAGGCTGAAGGCCAGGGCCAGCCCCGCTGGCTGGCGCTCCTCGCCTGGGCCGCCGCCGCCGGGGGCGCGATCGGCGTGATCGCGTTTGACGAGTCAAGTCGTCTGATCCTCGGCGCCGTCGCGCTCCTGCCCGGGTGGGAGTTCGCGACGGCGATCCGCGTGTTGCGCTCGCGGTCGCCACGATCCAATATCTAAAAAGGTGCCGCATGCGCGGCGGACGCCCATGTGTCGGGGGTCCTGCGAGAACGGCAAACCCGGCGAAAGCCGGCGACGCAAAGCTCTGGAGGCTTCACGATTCCCGCCGCGCGGTGTCGTGATGCCAGTCCGGCTGCCGAACGGATTGTTGGCGTCCCGGAGGCGGGCATGCGAAGTCCGACTGCAGTCGGCGATCGCCACCGCGAGTGATCGGTGTCGATCGCGATGTACCCGGACGATGCCGACCAGTGGCGGGTCGGGCGTCGAATGCTGCTCGCGGCAGTCATCGGGCCGGCGGCGCTCGTCGCCCTGCTCGGACTCGCCACCCTGCATGAGGTGCGCGCCGCGGCCGATCGCGACGCCCAGGTCGATCGCGCGCTCGAACTGACGCGGGTGCTCGCCGACCTTCGGGCACGCTCGGCCGATGCCCAGGCCGCCGAGCGGGGCTACGTGCTGACGGGTGCCGAGCGATACCTCGCGCCATATCACGGCGCCGCGAGCGACGTCGCGCGCGACCTGGCGGGCATCCGCGCGCTCATCGGCCGCGACCGGCCGCAGACGCCGCGCCTCGATACGCTGGCGCGCCAGGCCGCCGCGGAATTCAACACCGTCGCACGCGCGCTGGCGGCACCGCCGCGCAGCGCGCTCGGACGCGCGCTGAGCGCGATGGACGGCGAGGACGCGATGGCGGCGATGCGGCGGACGGCGGCGGCGCTCGAGCATGACGTGCGGGCACGGGTCGCCGACGATCGCGTCCTCGCGCACCGACAGCGGATGCTCGCGCTCGCCGCGTGCGGCGTGGGCACCGCTCTCGCGGTGCTCCTGGCGCTGACCGCCACCGGCCTGCTCTCGCTCGTCGTGGCGCGCCGCGAGCGGGCGGTGCTCGCCCTCCGCGCCCGCACCCGCCTCCTGCAGGAGCAGGCGACGGCGCTCGAGTCCGTGACGCGCGCCCTGCGCGGGGCAAACGAGGCGAAGGCGGATCTGCTGCACACGATGAGCCACGAGTTGCGCACCCCGCTGACCGCGATCGAGGGGTACGCGGAGCTGATGCAGATGGAGCTGCACGGTCCCGTCACCGACGCCCAGCGCGAGGACCTGCGCCGCGTCCGGCACGCCGGGCAACACCTGCTGGCGCTGATCACGAACATCCTCGACTTCGCGCGTGTCGATGCGGGCCACGTCGCCGTCGAGCCTGCCGACGTCCCGATCGATGACGCGCTGCGATCGGCCGGCGCGATGATCGAGCCGCAGGCCAGCGCGCGCGGCGTCACCTTCCGCTATCTCCCGTGCGACCCCACGCGCGCCGCCCGCGGCGACGCCGACAAGGTCCGGCAGATTCTCATCAACCTGCTCGGCAACGCCGTCAAGTTCACCGGCCCGGGCGGCATCGTCACGCTCGGCTCGGACGTCGATGGCGAGACGATCCGCATCGCGGTCACCGACACGGGATGCGGCATCGCCGCCGACGCCGTGGAGGCGATCTTCGAGCCCTTCGTCCAGGCCGGTCCGCGGCGCCCCGGGTCGGGGGACGGCGTCGGGCTTGGCCTGCCGATCAGCCGCGCGCTCGCCCACGCCATGGACGGCACGATCTCCGTCCGCAGCGTGCCCGGCGCGGGCTCGACGTTCACGCTGTCGCTCCCCGCGGCGGACCCGATCCACTAGCCGATCGGAGGCGCGACCGACGAACTTACGGTTCATGACCGAGTTCGAATCGACGGCTGATTCACTTGCCGGTCTCCGGCTGGCGCTATTCTGTGACAGCTACATCCCGCAGCTGAATGGCGTCTCGCTCGCGCTCCAGCGCCTGGTCGCCGAAGTGCGGGACCGGGGCGGCGCCGTCCGGGTCTTCACGACGACCGATCCGCACGCCACGCGCGATACCGAGGTCCGCCGGTGGCCGAGCGTGCCGCTCTGGCTGTATCCCGAGCACCGCCTCGCCCTGCCGGGCCGGGCCAGCGCGCGCCGCGAGCTGCGGGAGTTCGCACCGACCCTCGTGCACGCCGCCAGTCCGTTCGGCGTGGGCCTCGCGGCCCGTGCGGCCGCCCGCGACCTTGGCGTGCCGTTCGTCGCCTCGTACCACACAAGCTGGAGCGCCTACACGCGCTTCTACGGCCTTGGCGCGCTGCGACAGTTCAGCTGGCGGTATTTGCGCTGGTTCCACAACAGCGCCGCGCGGACGTATGCGCCGTCACACGCCGTCCGACGGGAGCTGGAGGCGCACGGCATCGTGCGGACCGCGATCTGGTCGCGCGGGGTCGATACCGACCGCTTCACGCCCCGCCATCGCTCGCTCGCACTGCGCGAGCGGTTGGGCGTCGACGGCGACGCCGTGCTCGCGATCTACGTGGGGCGCCTCGGGGCGGAGAAGGGGCTCGCCGTGGCCGCCCGCGGCATGCACCACGTGGCCCGCAGTGCCGGGCAACGCGTGGTTTTTGCGATCGCCGGAGACGGCCCGTATGAGTCGACGCTTCGCCGCACGGCGCCGGCGGGGACGATCTTCGTCGGACGGCTGTCGGGCGCGGCGCTCAGCGAGTTCTACGCGTCGGCGGATCTCTTCCTCTTTCCCTCGACGACCGACACGTTCGGCAACGTCGTGCTCGAGGCGCAGGCCTCGGGGCTGCCCGTCATCGGCGCCGCCGTCGGCCCGACGCGCGAACTGCTCGGCGAGACCCGCGGGATGACGTTTCCGCCGGGCGACGCGGAGGCGCTGGCGGCGCGCGTGCGCGAGCTCGCCGACGATCCGGCCCGTCGACGGGCGATGGGCGCCGAGGCGCTGGCGTTTGCGCGCACGCGCACGTGGGACGTCGTCTTTTCCGAACTGTTCGAGGACTACGCCCGGGTGATGGGGCGCACGGCCACCCGCGCCCGCCAGCCGCAGCCCGCCTGAGCGCCGCCGCCGGACGCTAGGCGGTCGCCGTCTCCTCGACCAGCATCGACTGCGCCACATCGAGGAGCGTCTGGCCCGAGTCATCGGCCTCCTGCTCCATCAGCTGCAGGACATCGCCCGCGGACATTCCGGTGCGCGTCGCCACCGCGTCGATCGCGCGCTCGACGATCGACCGATGTCCGTCGAGCAGACCCGCGTCGTCGCTCACGTCGTCGCCCGCCCCGGAATCTCCCTCGCTCACCTCGTCGATCAGCGCCTCATCGATCAGCGCTTCATCGACGGGGGCCGCGACTCGCGTTGGGGGCACCGCGTCGACGTCGACTTCGGCGAGCGCACGGGCGCGCTTCACCGCATCACGAATTTCGAGATCGAGTTCGGCGACGTCGGCGCAGCTCGGCAGCACGGAGACGGCGCCCCAGCGGGGACGCGCATTGCGATCGGCGACCGCCGGATGCTCGCTCAGCACGAGCGCGGCCAGACCGGGGGCGGCGCGGGTCACGACCTGCGCGACCAGCACGCCAAGCCCGTCGGCGAGATGCGTGTCGAGGACGACCGCGTCCGGCGCCAGCCGACGGACGGCATCGACCGCCTCGCGGCCCCCATCGACGCGCGCGACCACATCGTAGCCGAGCGACGCCAGCTGGTCGGCCAGCTCGCCGATCGGAAGATCCGCACGACCGGCCACCACCGCCCGCAGCGTCTCGTGATTCATTTGCACCATGCCCGGCCTCTCCGTAGCGATTCGTGACGGTGATGAAGCTACGGAGACAGAAAGTCGAAAGAAGTGACGGCTATCACACGGGCCGTAACGCTGTGACGATCCTGTCCGCTGGTGATACGGGGGCCGCCGCGGGTGCGCCCCCGGGGCACCCAACGCGCCGACCGACCCGTCCCGGGCGATTAGACTCCGCTCCATGCTCCCCGACGCCGCGTACGCGGAACTGATCGGCCGCTCGCGCGAGGACGCGCTGGTCGCCGCGTGCGCCAGTCTCCTCGAGTGGGACCAGGAGACGTACATGCCGCCGGGGGCCGTCGACGCGCGCGGCGACCAGCTGGCCTTCCTCGCCGGCCAGCTGCACGACCGGGCGAGCGCCCCGAGGATCGGCGAGTTGCTGGCGGTCCTCGAGGGGTCGTCGCTCCTCGCCGACGCGGAGTCCGCATCGGCGGTCAACGTGCGCGAGATCCGCAGAGGTTACGAGCGCCAGTCGCGCATTCCGCGGGCGCTCGCCGAGGATCTCGCCCGGACGACGGCACGGGCGCAGCAGGAGTGGGCCGGCGCGCGGGCCGACAACGATTTCGCCCGCTTTCGCCCATGGCTCGCGCGGATCGTCGCCCTCAAGCGCGACGAGGCGGCGTGCGTCGGCTTCGTCGACTCGCCGTACGACGCACTGCTCGACGACTACGAGCCCGGCGCGCGGGCGGCCGATGTCGCTCGCCTCTACGATGCGATCCGTGCCGAGCTCGTCCCGCTGATCGACGCGATCATCGGCGCGTCCCGACAGCCGTCGGTCGAGGTCCTGCACCGGGGCTATGCGATCGATCGGCAGCAGGCGTTCGCGCGGTCGATGGCCGAGGCGGTCGGATTCGACTTCGCGCAGGGCCGGCTCGATCTCAGTGTGCACCCGTTCTGCACGCGCATCGGGCCCGGCGACGTCCGGCTGACGACGCGCTACCGCGAAGACGATCTCGAGGAAGGGCTCTTCGGCGTGCTGCATGAAGTCGGGCACGGGCTGTATGAACAGGGACTCGACCCCGCGCACGATGGGACGCCGATGGGTGAGGCGGTGTCGCTCGGCGTCCACGAATCGCAGTCGCGATTCTGGGAGAACCGGATCGGCCGGAGCCGCGCCTTCTGGGGATTTGCGACCGGCCACGCCCGCGTGGTGTTCGCCCCGCTGCTCGATGATGTCTCCCCCGACGCGTTCCATTTCGCGATCAATCACGTCGCGCGCACGCCGATCCGCGTCCGGGCGGATGAGGTGACCTACAACCTTCATACGCTGATCCGCTTCGAGCTGGAGGTCGCGCTGATCACCGGCGCGCTCGACGTCGCCGACGTCCCGGAGGCGTGGAACGACGGGTATCGGCGGCACCTCGGGCTGACGCCGGCGACGGATCGGGACGGGTGCCTGCAGGACAGTCACTGGAGCGCGGGCCTGATCGGCTACTTCCCGACGTACACGCTCGGGGACGTCTACAGCGCCCAGTTGCTGGACGCCGCCGGCCGTGATCTTGGCGACCTCGACGCACAGATCGCGGCGGGCGAGTTCGCGCCGCTGCTCGACTGGCTGCGCGGGCACGTCCATCGCCAGGGGCAGCGCTACACGCCGGCCGCACTCGTGGAGCACGCGACAGGCAGCCCGCCAGACCACGGTCCGCTGATCGCCGGCCTCCGCCGCAAATACACAGCGCTGTACGATCTCTGACAGGACCGTTCACTGACACGAGCATTGATGACCACCGTGATGACCACCGTGATGACTCGAGCCGCGCGCCCTTCGCTTCTCCGGCGACGTGGCGTCTCCCGTGTCGCCGTCGCCCCGTCCCTCGTGTCGCTCGCCGTTGTCGCGTTCGCGCTCGCCGCGTGCGGGCCGGCGACGCAGACCGGGTCGGCGACCGCCACCGACGGCTCCGCTGTCACCTACGCCGTCGCCGGCGCGGGTCCGGCGGTCATCCTCGTCGGCGACTCCAACGCGACGACGGCGGCGTGGACGAGCGAGTTCAAGCGATTCGCCGGCTCGTTTCGCGTCGCACGAATCGACGGGACGGCGACGCCGGCTTCACTGGTGGCGGTGCTCGACTCGCTGCAGGTGCGCGCGGCGACGGTGGTCGCGCTCGGACGGGGCGCCGCGACGGCGCTCACGGTCGCGCGCGCACACCCTGATCGCGTCGAGGCGCTCGTGCTCGTCTCCCCGCATCTCGATGGGACGGATCCGACGTTTGCGCCCTACGCCGGCCCGACCCTGCTCGTCACCGGCACCGTCGGTGACCCCGCGGGCGCCCGCGGGATCGACTCCCTCCGCGCCCATCTCGGGACGGTCTCGACGGTGACGATCCCGGGCGGCGGCCACGACGTGCCGACCGACCACGCCAAGGCCTTCACCGGTGCGGTGCTGGAATTCCTGTACAAGAATCACCCCGAGGCCCTGCCGCACGAGCGGTAAACGATCCCGCTCAAACCCTGGGCGCATCGGCGCTGTCCAACCCGACATGCCGATTCTCCTTCCGACCCGCGCCGTCGCCGCCGGTCTCGCTCTCGCTGCCCTGGCCGGCGGCCCCCTCGCCGCCCAGCGCGAACCACATCGCCCTGGCTGCGCCGATCGTCACTCCTATAGCAGCTGGCCCGAACGACTCGTCCGCTACTGCGAGGAGCGCCCAGTGCCGCTCGCGCGCGTGGCCGGCCCTCTCATCGTCGATGCCTCGCCGAACGGCGGGATCACGGCGCTTGGCAGCGCCGGCGACTCGACGAGCGTCACGGCGATCGTCGAGGCGTTTGCCACGACCGATGCCGAGGCGCGTGCGCTCGCGTCAGCAGTCCGGATCAGCACGGATGGCGCGATCCGGAGCGACGGACCGGCCGAGCGGCATCGCGCGCACTGGCTCGTCTCCTTCGTGCTGCGCGTTCCCCATCGGAGCGACCTGCGGCTCACTGCGGAGAACGGGGCGCTGGACGTCAGCGGCGTCACCGGCACGCTCAGTCTCGAGACGCAGAACGGCCCCGTCTCCCTCGATGACATCGGCGGCGCCGCCCACGTGCGGTCGCAGAACGGGCCGGTCGATATCGCGTTGAGCGGCACGCAGTGGACGGGCGTCGGTCTCGATGCCGAGACGCAGAACGGACCCGTGACCCTGTCGATCCCGGCCAGTTACAAGGCGCACGTCGAGGCGAGCACGGTCAACGGTCCCCTCGAATCGGACTATCCAGTGACGCTGCAGGGACACATCGATCCGCGTCATCTCGCCGTCGACATCGGCGGCGGCGGCTCGCCGATCCGCGTCGCCACCACGAATGGGCCGGTGACGATCAGCCGGGAGTAGGAGGCGCCCGGCAACGGCGCCGGTCTCGCCCGGCTAGTACGAGTAGGCGCCGCGCCGGCCGCGGAGCGCGCGGACGATCTCGACGACGAGCCAGATCGGCAGGACGACGCAGAGCAGCAACTTGGCGGCCAGCGCGGTGACGACGACGCCGAGGACGAGCGCCAGGACGAGCGCGACGACGGCCATCACCAGCAGCACGGGCGCGCCGACGAAGACCGCCAGCAGAAAGACGGGGATCCCGATCACGGCCGCGACCAGCCCGAGCGGGATGAGGACCAGCCCGATCACCAGCCCTGCGACCACCGTGCGCACGAGCGCGAGCATGGGACACGCCTCTTGAGGAAAGGGGACTCCCGTATCAGTACGGCAGCCGCGACGTCGGGGTTTCGCCGGCCGGCGAGCGGCTGCGCGCTTGCGACTGCCGTCGGACGGCGGCACGTTCCCGGGATGGGTGCCGACGCCGCCCGGGGGCTTCCCGGCACGATCGGGGCGGTCACGGTGCGGCGCGCGGCGCTCGCCGACGCGGCGCGTCTGGCGCCGCTCTTCGATGCCTATCGGCAGTTCTACCAGCTCGCGCCGGACGTCGCCGGCGCGCTCGCGTGGATGACCGACCGACTGCGCCGGGGCGACGGGACGATCCTCGTCGCCGCCGACGCCGCGGACGGCACGCCGCTCGGGTTCACCCAGCTCTACACGACGCTCTGCTCGCTCAGCCTCGCGCCGTACGCGATCCTCTCCGATCTCTACGTCGTGCCAGCAGCCCGACGCCGCGGTGTCGCTCGGCAGCTGCTCGTCGCCGCGCGCGAGTTCGCGGTCGAGACCGGCCTGTCGCGCCTCGAGCTGCAGACGGCACGGGACAACGTCGCGGCCCGGGCGCTGTACGAATCGCTCGGGTGGATTCGGGATGATACGTTTCTCGTTTACACCTGGAGACGCCCATGACCCCGCCGACGTTCGTCCAGACGACACGCCTCCCGATGGCCTCGGGCAGGACGCTGCCCGGCCGGTATTTCACGTCGCCGGCGATCTTCGCCGAGGAGGTCGATCGGATCTTCACGCGCCAGTGGCTCTGCGTCGGCCCCGCCGACCGGATCCGCGAGCGGGGCGCGTATTTCCTCGAGCAGATCGGCGCGGCGAACATCATCGTCATGCGCGAGTCCGCGGAGACGGTCCGCGCCTTCCACAACGTCTGCCGCCATCGCGGCACGCGGATCTGCGAGGCGACGGCCGGCCGATTCGGCGAGACGATCCAGTGTCCGTATCACGCGTGGACGTACGGCCTCGACGGCCGCCTGCTCGCCACCCCCTCGTCGGATCAGCTCAAGGGGTTCGACAAGGCGGACTATCCGCTGCTCGCGATCCCGACTGCGGTCTGGGAGGGGTGCATCTTCGTGAACCTCTCCGCCGATGCGCCGCCCTTCGAGACCTCGCATGCGCCGCTGATCGGCCGCTTCGCGCGGTTCGGCATCCCCGCGCTTCGCGTCGCGCGGCGCATCGACTACGACGTCGCCGCCAACTGGAAGCTGATCGTCGAGAACTACCAGGAGTGCTACCACTGCGCGCCGATCCATCCGGCGCTCACGAAGCTCAGCCCGCCGACGAGCGGCGAGATGGATCTCTACGAAGGCCCGTTTCTCGGGGGCTACATGGTGCTGTCACCGGACGCGGAGACGATGTCGATGACCGGGCGCACCTGCGGCGCGCCGGTCGGGGCGCTGCCGAGCGATGACGTGCGCCGCATCTATTACTATTCGCTCTTCCCGAACACGCTGCTCAGCCTGCACCACGATTACGTGATGTTGCACACGCTCTTCCCGCAGGCGGTCGACCGGACGCGCGTGACGTGCGAGTGGCTCTTCCATCCCGATTCGCTGGATTCGGCCCGGTTCACGCCGGAGGACGGCATCGCCTTCTGGGACATGACGAATCGCGAGGACTGGCATATCTGCGAGCAGAGCCAGCTTGGCGTCTCGTCGCCCGCCTACCGCCCCGGGCCCTACAGCGCCCGCGAAAATCTCTCGGCGGCGTTCGACCACGAAGTCCTGCGCGCGCTCGGACACTCGGGCGAGGAGTAGTC
>Ga0116229_10001086_pt1 | contig 41164 bp, 14 predicted proteins | sample S1TSphgellanicum_3_FD_87313 | JGI IMG/M metagenome (GOLD analysis project Ga0116229, IMG submission 87313) | Host-associated microbial communities from peat moss isolated from Minnesota, USA - S1T2_Fc - Sphagnum magellanicum MG | ecosystem: Host-associated > Plants > Peat moss > Unclassified...
TCTAGTTTGTTAACAACCAATTGTTTTTGAACAACTTGTTGATTAAAAATTTGTACATCACATTTCAATTCTACTTCTCTCTCCTCACTTGTAATGCTTTTGAACGTTGTTGTAAATAATCTTTCTTTGCCCGTTTTGGACATGCAAACCTACCAAAAGCTTTGTAAATCACAAAAATGAAATCTTCACTAAAAGCTTCAATATCACTTTAAAAATCTTTCATGAATAGGTTTTCACCATATTTTCATAGACTTGTTGCTTTCTAAATAATTTGTTGAAAGGGAGTTTAGGAAGGAATCAAGAATCAAGATTGTGAAGGTATAAAATCTAATCAAGAAACATAACAAATGAACGAAACTTCAAGTGGATGAAAAATTATTCTTACATTCATCCATGTTGAAAATAAAAATATTTTTTACAATGTAAACCAAAATACTACAAATTAATATTGTATGTGCTAAAATGCATTTTGATTAATTAATTAATTATTCAACACTAAATTGATGAATCTATTTGGATACTACAATAATAAAAACCATCCATTTTCCCCAATGATTGGCACTAGATGAATTAGTTTTTGATCCTACTATTGTTAAAAAACACATGTTAACATATACAAATTAATGAAAAACTATTTTTATTACCTCCTTTCAAAACTTTTATGTGAATCTAAAAGGAGTAGATATATATAGAGTTGAATAGATTAAAAAAAATTCCAACTTGGATACTATTCATTCTTCAATTTGAAAATTTATATAATACTTATGTCTTATACAAACAAAAATACAACATCCATCAACCAAGGTGCACAAATTTATAAATTCATTGAAGTATTCAAATCCATGATGGCCATCAATGATGATGTATGACATACACATGCACTTGCATTCTTTTGATACAACAATTAATGATGATTTAAAATACATAGTAACACCTTTTAATATTGGCACATGAAAACCGATACATATTGTATGTGAGTATATTACTCATTCATGTTTGATTTTTATATTTTTTAAAAATCTTCAAACTATAATTAAAAATTATCTCGAACATTGTCCATTCATCATTTTGGGAGATTTTACTGATAACATCCCAAAAGACAATAATAATGTAAAAAATTAAAATTAAAATGTAGTTATAAATTCAAATTAAAATCACAATTTAGTGGAAGTACCACAAAATTTAGATCTCAAATAAACCACATGTGGGTAAATGTCTTTATAAACAAATGTAAATATGGTGTAATATAAGCATATTGACCAAATTTGTACAAATCAATTTATATCACATTCAAACTACCAAGCACACTTCTAGTGTATAACAATAAACCATTAACATTTCCATTTCTTTAAGATGTACATCACAAACTTATCAAACTTCATAGGTTTCTAGAAATTTTGTGTGAAATTTAATTTTCATCGGTTCATACAAAAATTGCATGAATTTTATGTTATGATTATTATGAATGATATTTATAGATATTCAATATCTTTTTATTTATTTAAATGAGACATTTTTTTGAATGACATATGTGAATGTTCATGTTTAATACACAAAAATTGCATGGTTTTATCCAAAATTGCATCATGATAATTGCACAAAATTAGTTTAAATGTAAATTGGATGTATTTCACATCAAAACATCACAAGTTGAAAAGACACATCATTTATATACAAATTATATATATATTTTTATTTTTACACTTTGAAGCCCACAAATGTAGCACATACATATTGTTTTACGATTTTTGCACAAATTCTATTGAAATTTCATGATATTGTAAGTTTGTGATGTAATGTATGTGAGTATGTATGTGCATGTGTGCATGCTATATTTTCCACTTAATGACCCTCAACTAGTTTCAACATATATTGCCATTAAACGTTTCATCATTTATTACACAAGGCCCCTATTGGTTTTTAGATGCAAAGGGTACCTTGTGGTTTGAATTTTTATTTTGTAAAATTTTTTGGGGACCTTGTGAAAAAAGGTTTTTCATTTGCTAATCACAAGAGTTTTTAAAATAAATACTTTTCTATCTAGCTAGACCCACCAACAACAATAACAAAAACACCTTTCATTGAAAACCCTAAATCCAAAATGTGACAAAAAAGGACACTACACTAATTAAGAGTTGCCAAATCCTCAAATTTGAAAATAAAGTATCTTGGCTCAAGCAAAATAGAGAGTAAGAATTAGGTGGGGAAGCTTTCCCAAGTCTTTTCATTGAGATTCTATCCATTCCTTGCTATTGTTTCTTCATAAAATCTAAGTATTAGTTTTATGTTGCACACATTGTGAGGCCTTTTTAGAGAAAATGCTTATACCTATAAAAAAGGTCTGGATTTCTTTACACAGTATGGTTGTTTTTACATGTTTAGATTCATGCCTAGAGTTGAAGGAAAGGGGGTGGGCCTATGGCAATTTAAATACTTTACCCTAGGGCTAGTTTCATCATTAAATAATCTTTAAAATAGTGGAACAAATTCTTGTGAAAATATGAAGCTAAAGTGTTTAAAACCCTCATAATTATTGCAGGTTACAATTTGAAATATCATAGTACATCATGAAACAATAATAATTTCAAATTTATAAAATAAATTATTTAAAAAAATTGATTATTTGTTTTATCCACGTGGAAATTGACTCTAGGCTATGTTAGTGTGGAACTAAGTTTGAATTTCTAAATATGCACAATGATCTCCATGAGAGCGAGAAAAAATTATTTGATACTAAAAATGTGAATATAATTTTCAAGGCCTCTCCTTGTAAACCCCATGAACTCTTATCCTATTTAAATTGAATTCATAATAATGAAAACATTTTCATTGTATGTTCTTGTAGAATTTTTTGTAAAACATCTATTTTAGGATAGAGCCACTTGTTGTGATAACCAAAGTGCAATTGTATTTACACTTAATCCTAAATATATTCCGACCAAACACATTGAGATGTATTATTCTTTTGTTAATGAAAAAGTATGACCAAGCCAAAACCCTGAGACTCCATGCTTTCTTCTCTGCCCTAATTTATTTTGGTGCTTAACCAATAATTTGTAAGCTTTTGGTTTACATCTCACTTGTATTGCAGCTGATGTTTCAATGTAATAATTTTGTAGTTTAAAGATTTCATTGAAAACCCAGAGATGTTCATTCTTGTATGCCTCTTGTATGCCTCTTGTATGCCACATATACAACAAGGTTGGATGTCCTGCAATCTTCTGGGTGCTCTTCTTGTTCCCCAATTCTTCATTTTATGTTCTTCATCTTTTTTCCATTAGTTTGTCCACATTGTTCCTAAATCTCCTCCACCCATTGACATATTTAGGTAATTCTTACAGGTAGCCAAGATTTATTTTCCAAACAATAGAAAATGGCTATTGCAAAAGTACTCAGAACCTTAGCAGAGCTGTTGACAACAAACTTAACAAACAGTCCCAGCTACAATTTTCAGTAGTCTATAGATAACCCTCACATTGCATTTGAGTCCTGGAACATAAGATTGATGTCAAGACAATATGTACAATTGTTGAGTTCAGAGGTGGTAAGAGAAAACAGTTTTCTGCTGCAAAGAAACAAAAACAGGCTATGGGCTATATATCTCTCATAAAGAAAACAAAAAGATCTCAATAGAATGTGTAAAGCTTAATCTGCATGTTATGCCAACGGCTTTATTGCCTTTCACACCAACTGGAAATTACAAGACACTGTGAACTAGTGCAAAATTTGTATAAAGCTTTCCCAGCAGAATAACTGTACAGTTTTAATACCTCAATCACTTATCTGCACTGTTCTCGTGACAATGACACAAATAGCTATGTACACCGAGAGGGTCATGGGGTGTGGGGGATGCAGCCAACTCCAAACAAGCAATGTACAGAGAGTGACTAAAAACAGGAAACAGAAGAGATCTCACTCAATATTCACAATCATCCTAAGCCTAAACTCTAACTCAAGTGGCTCATTTACTATCACACTAAGGAAAATGCCGATGAACCCCTTGCAAAGAAAAGGAAGGCTTTGTTCAAGGGGACAGTATGAGAGAACCTTTACTGTGTGGACAAGCACACTTATGGATGACATGCAAAGACATTCTACATGTTTTTGCACTCAAACAGATTTTTGGGAAGTTTGAGGGGCATTGGTGGGATTGGATGGGGAGAGCTTTGGGAATTTGAGGGGTATTGATGGGATTGGATGGTGTTCTTTACTAGAGAGGATGCAAACAGGGTACTTACTACTAGCTATTTGTCTTTGAATCACACCAGTGGAGATGGGGGGAATGAAGGAAAATAATAGTTTCCTTATTAAGAAGAAGAAGGAAAAAAAAAACCCCATCAATCCTTGTTTCCAACAAGAGATTGCAAGCATGAGGAGATGAGAGGGAGGATGGATGCAACTGGGGAGAAGAAGTGGAAGAGGATTTCCTGCAGAGGAGTAGAGTAACCCAGCAATCCTTGTTTCTAACAAGAGATTGCAAGCATGAGGAAATGAGAGGAAGGATGCCATTGGGGAGAAAGAAGAGGAAGAGAAAGACAATTTCCGGCAGTTGAATAAATGGATAACAAGGGAAAAGAAATACTTAGAAACATGCTGTTTAAGTGGGGTGAGATCCCAACGCTGTGGGTGATGTGTGTTCATGATAACCCAATGGACTCAATTGGCAAATGAAGATGCAAAACCAGTACCTTGTGGATCAACTGAGGAATTTGTCATCTGGGTATGTTGAAGCCCAAGAACTCAAACCTCCATAGAAATGAAATGAAGGATTTTGGGGGGAAAACTCAAAATGGTGCTCTTTGTGGAGGCAAAAACAGGTGGATGCTGTGAGGAAGGTTCACACAGCTTTGCGAGGAGCAGTTGTGGCCATGACACCCAGGAACTCAGGTTGGTTTGAAAATGTCGGGTCTCGTGAAGCTAAGCTTGCGGCATGCTCATGGTGGGTGGTGGCCAAGGTGTGGAAGAAAGGCAAGCAGGAGGAAGAGTGCACAGCTGCCAAGTAGTTGTGCACTTCCTTGGCCACCATGTCCCTCATGATTGCCAGCAAGCCAGCATTCAGAGCTGCATCCAAGCTTCCCAAGGGTGCAGCAGCCGCTGATGTGGAAATCCACTTTGTCCCAGCTGCTGCTTGACCTTGCTGTGGAAACACTGGAGCCAAGGCTTGCGCAACGACAGATTTCACTGCTAAGTTCATCAGATTCGCACAGGCCTCCTTGTTGGTGGCTCCAATCAAGTCATACATCTCTGCTGGAACCTTTGCATTGGATGAGCCTTTGGTGAAAGAGGACATGGATGGCTGTTTCTCAAGTGCCGCCACCTGCTCCAATGCAGCTTGCGAGGTAGAACTCTGAATAATAGTTCCAGGAAGAGACAAGCTCAAAGACGTGGGTGGATCCATTGACAGCAGTCCTGCAGCCCCAACAGCATTCACACCAAAGCTTGCCTTGTTGGCCTGATGGTGGATCTCCTGCTGGTGGTGTCTTTCAATACTTGTAGAAGAATTCTGAACAACACCTGTAGAAGAAGAAGAAGAAGCGTGGGTGGTGTATGAGGGAGGAAGAGGAGGAGTTGGGTTGAAGGTGTTGAAGGCTGAGGCTCGAGCTACAGGTCGGAACAGAGCAGGAGCTGGCATCAGCTGGGTGGAGGAATCGGCCCCTCCAAAGCTCAATTTCTTCTTGAGCTTCATCTGGACATCATCATCATCATCAGATGCCAGTAGTGCCGAGGATACGACAGTGGAAGCATCTTCGCATCCAGAGGCGAGGAGTTGTTTCTTCTTCAGCCTGTGGTGGGAAGCAGCAGCAGGATCGTCATCATCAGGCTCGAAGCTGTTGGGCCTCTTGTTCTTCATGTGCTGGTGCAGCTGCACATGATCATCGTCGTCAGAAGCCCCGGCCCCGAAGCTCAGCTTCTTTAGCCTGAGAGAATCAACTTCCCAACAACCACTCTCTTCCTGCTGCACGCTTCTGTCTGTGGAGGAGATTTCGTTGCTGTAGACCCTCTTCCGACCATCGAAGCTGCTGCCAATCTCTTCCTCATCTTCCTCCTCCTCCTCTGCTGCTGGAGAGATCCGGTTGTCGCCTGCTCCTCCTCGGCTTGTTGATCTCTGGGACGTCTTGTCAGTGAGATGGCGACGACGCAGAGTAGAGTTCCAGTGATTCTTGATGGCATTGTCTGTTCTGCCGGGCAGAATCCTGGCGATGGTGGCCCATTTGTTGCCGTAGAGGTTATGCGCTTGGATGATGGCAGAGTCTTCCAGGGCGGTGAAGGGACGATGGTGCACCGAGGGGCTCAGCTGGTTGCACCATCGCAAGCGGCATGATTTCCCCGATCTTCCAGGGATACCTTTGCTAATGAGTGACCAGTTGCGAGCTCCGTGCTTCTCCACCAGCCGCTGCAACGCCGCATCTTCTTCAGGACTCCATGGTCCCTTGATACGATCGAATTCTTCCACTAACGCCGCCATTACCCCCTCCTGATGCCAATCCTCGTCTGCTTCATAAATTGCGTTCTCTTCCGAGCGAGAGCTTCTGCTACAGGGGAGAGCTAAAGCTCTACCTCAGAGAATTTCCAGGCCAGATTGGAATTCAGAAAATGCAAAGAGTTTGCTTTAGAAAAAGAAGAAGAAGAAAAGGGAAAGGGGGAGGAGAACTTTGCAAACCCTAAAACAGACTCAAACCAAAAGGCAAGAAGAAGAAGAAGATCCCGGACAGAGAAATGGAGAAGAAAAAACCGAAGAGGGGAAAAAAAAAAAAACCACCAATCCGAACCCCGATGAAGAATCCCCCTTCCCTTGCCCCCGAGAAAAAAAATAGGGGGAGGGCAAGAGAATGGTACACAAACTTACCACAAAAGATTAGAAGCAAATCACACCACAACCCAACAACAACAACAACCAGCGACAGCAGCAAACCGAGAGCTTAAAAGAGGAGAAAAAAAGAGAGAAAAAACACAAGTGAAGCAAACAAAAGATTGCACCCTTAAAAGGAGGAGAGGAGAAACACGTGCAACCAAAAAAAAAACCAGGAAAAAAAAAGAAGGAAGAAACCCAAAGCGCATGCAGCAAAGGAGCAGCAGCGCAAGGAGAGAGAACGAGAAGAGAAGAAGCGCAGATGGGAACACTAGTGGCTGGCGATGGCGGCTGAGCAGCTGCAAAATAGATGTAGCAAACAAAGCACAGACTTGGCGGTCTTCCCGTCAAGAGCCTTGTTCACACTTACAGTTGGGTTTTTCTTTGGTACCTACTTAAATGCGGCTCTCTCTACCGACTACCTATTTGCTACCCTACCAAGTTTACTCTTATTTACCTCCCTACTTATTACCTCTTGGTCCCTAAATATAAGAGAGTTACCCTACACATGGAATAGGCCCGGGTCAATGAACCGGGGTTTTTTTTTTCCCATAATGAAGTTTAGCCAAATTTGGCTATAAACAGGATGTGAAATTATTATTTTTCAAAAACTTAAGATTCCTTGACATTTTTGGCTGCATGATAGAGAAAACCCAATAGAGAAAATCTGGCAATATTTCAGGGGGAAAAAAAAAACTCGCTCAATGGGGAGCCTTTCTACATGATACATAATGTTTTAGTTAACAATCTAATGAATGATTGAATCACGAAGCCCAAAGCATTGTATCCATGTTGTAGGTAAATCCTTGGTACCTTCTTCCAAATCAAGATCATACTTAGTATGGATCCATACTTAGTACCTACTTACAGCCCTAGACCTAGACCTACTTGCATTAGACCTACACCTTAGTTTTTTCACTATTAAAGTTGTGGTAATTTTTTATTTTAAAAATAACATTTCTGGTAAATGACTTGTGGTGACACAATTCATGTTGTTTTAGTGACATATATCTATTATTAAAGATGGCGGATACGTACACAAATTCATAAAAGAATATGTGTATGTATCCTACAAACATATTCATAATGCATCTTTCTAAAAATATTTGATAATATTTCCTTGAACAAACGTGAAGCCACTTACAAATTGTTGTGGGTCTAGAAATGCTAAATTTTTTAATTTTTTCAAAGATCAAATTTTTGTGAAGAGGAAAATGAAAAAATATCTTTGAATATTGAATGGATCTCTCTGGTCCAGGTATTGACGTTAAATTAAAAGAAAAGAAAGAAAGAATATTAAGGAAATATTCTAATTTTTCAAAATGATTATATGTCGAATTATATAGTTCATCTTGTGTGCTTTTACAATATGTAAACACCACAGATGGGGGAAATTCCCCAAATGCGGTGCCGGACCTGGTTACCACGTTGTCTTAGGCCCCCTTTGAGTTTTGGAATGACCTCGTCCTAGCTAGGGCTTTCCATCTGTGTAAAAGACCTGACTGGGAATTCATAGTGTTAAACTAACGAGCTTTACAGAACCAATTTTCCCTCTGAAAAAAAATTATGAGAGATTTTCTGTCTTCGGGCAGATTTCTCATCCATTTTCCAGTGGGAATTTCTGTTGTTTTTGAGCAGGACGTTACATTTTGCAAGGATGCGGTCTGTACCCGAGTCCTACGATATACCGTTCACGCCTGCCCTCCTGCTTTAAAGTTCTGCATAGCGAAGTACCCTACAAAATACAAAGAAAAGATGAGGTCAATGTCATATGTACCTACCTAGGAGTCCTACTGTGGTCCCTGTGTAGGACAGTACCTTCCCCTTTTATTTTTCTTCTGTGCTTGGAAAAAGATGGGCAGGTGAAAATGCAAAGATGGGAGTTGGTGGCAGGTAATGCTGGTAGGTACTAAAAGTTACACAGCCAAGCTAGGTCAGTTGGTGGGGGCAGCACAAAAAAAAAGGTACCATCACATGTTTGGAAACGGTAATTAACGGTCAGTTTAAAACGGATAGGAATAGGGGTCCAGACTCCAGATGTCCAGACTGGGCTTTTGGTACCAAACCCTAACTTTTAAGACTGACTCCATAGTCCATAATTCAAGCACAAGAGGGGGGGTTACATGATTTTTTTTTACCAATTTTCTGGAAAATAGTTGTCTGGGCCTACTAACCCCTTTGTTCTACATGGGAAGGAAGACGGCAATTTTTTTAAAAATTTGTTGAAGAAAAAAAATCACTGGGTACTGGGGTGAAAGTGCCTTATTTCCTTTGTTCTTGGTGCTATAAACAAATAGGGAAAAGGCCTTTGAGTGGGTGTTTTTTTTTAGGAATTTGGTGAGGAAGCCAAAGTGGCAATCATTCATAAAAAGATGCAGTAAATGTGGCGAAATTCCATAGGAAGTTTAAGCCAAATATGGCTATAAAATCTGGCTATATTTGGTTTCTAGTGTGTAGCCAAAAATATAGAAAGATGATTAATATTTTAAAACTTCCTATATGGTTTATTTCCAGATTTGGCTAAATCCTGCTCAGAATGATCCTCAGTTTTTCTATATCTTCCAAGTCCCTATGGACGATTATTGCCACTTGGCTAAAAAACACAAAAATTCCTTAAAAAAAACACCCGAACCCAACAACCTTATGATGTTATTGTGCATTCAGGAACGAGGGATATTTTGTCAACTCAGCACACTTTACACATGGCCAATATATAGCTACCGAGTGCAATGTACCCGATCATCTAAACGTGCCAAGAAGTTGGTGCGTTTCTTCTTTCTTCTTGTCCCCACCAAAGCAAAATAATCTACCTAGGTTCTTCAGTGTCCGCAAAGCTATGGCAGAAACCCAAAAAGCATTATAAAAAAAATCTTGGGGGCAAAATCCGGCAAGCAACATATGATGGCATCCAGCAATCCTTCATGTACATTTGCTTCAAACTTTTGCACACTTTACACATGCCCAATCTATATAGCTCAGCTTTCGTTTACATACTCCCCCCCACCAGCCGTGTACATCTAGCCCAGTTGCACCCGAACAATAACACCACCGCCTTGGACCTTGACACTCACTCTTCTGACCGCCATAATTCAGCCTTGCAACCCAATCCCACAACCCTGGATGAAGACAACAACTCTTTTCTCTTGTTGTAACTTGTAACATGGCAAGCATAGTCGGTTAATGACCCCAACCTCTCGACCCCCCCCTCTCTTTTCTTCTTTTTTTTCCTCAAAAGGATGTTTTCTCTTTTTTTGCCCCCCCTTTGTTTTTTAAAAATTGGGGACATGGTTTACTCGTTTGAAAAAATAAAAAGAACCTTTTTTGCCTGTAAGAGTGCTCGTCTTCCTATTGGCTTCTATATACAAATACCCGGCAACTTGGAGGGCTTTACTCTTTTGTATTCCAACTTCATTCACCACATCACACGGTTAACTAACCGTGTTCCTTTAACCACCCACTTTGCCAGATCATATTATTCTTAACAACACAAATGTGGAGCCGGCACTTGTCCAAAATAAATAAAACTTTTGCTGATGTCCAACCTTCAAAACCTTCGATAGGGCAAGAGGAGCTTCAAAAACAACTTACATATGTTTCTCGTGTTTGCAAAGGTTTATATTTTTATATTCCCAAGCACACCAAGTCCGTCCCAGCCACTTGCCTCAGATACTGGACTCTGACCAGGGGGTTAACTGCACGTTGGGTGCTGTTGCAAATAAGACTTGACCCGTGGATGGGGAACTTGAGGGGTTAACCATACATGAGAGAGCCTCATTACTAAGCCTCTTGGTTTTTCTTACCCTCCCTTTCACACCCCCAACAAACAGAAAACCCCTTGGAGAAATTTCCTAAGTGTATTTGGAGGTGGAACTCTCATTGTGCATTTTTGCGCTTTTGGTTGTGGTCTTTTGTTTGGACTTCAATCCTTTCTTTTTTCTTCTCTTGTTCCCTTTGCCCAGTGTTTTTCCTTCATTTATTTATTTATTTATTTATTTATTTTACCCTACACTAAGAGATGCAAAGGAAATTCTCTTTTGCAGATCAAGATCCCAGCTTATTTTCCGTATTCAGGGAGCCTGTTCTCCCTCCCTCCCTCCTGCCATTCCCACCATCTCCAATTGAAAGGAACTCCCATATCCTCCTCACCTCACACCCTTGAAGCCCCATCAAGAAAATACCACCTTACTTCTAGTAATTAGCCAAATTTGGCTAAATTATTTTCTGGATGATTACCACTTTGGCTACACCACAAAATCCTTAAAAGAAACCCTGCCTTGAGATGTTGAGGAGGCTAGGAGGAAGACCGCGTGGTGTATAGTACTCCCAGATACAAAGAAAAATCCTTCATGAAGGAGCATTCCTCGATGTGTGTGTAATTAAGGGTCTTCCTTTTAAAGAGAAGGTCCAGTCCTGGTTATGACTTTTTTCTTTTGGGTCCCCTTTTTTGGGGGCTAGTTTCTTTGGGTGTGAGTTTGAGCCTAGTTTTTCATAATATTAAATCCTATGGTTTTAATTTTGGCACAATTTTCAAATTCAAGAACCTATGGTCAGATTGAGAAATCAAGTCTAGTTCCATTGTACATATTACACACTCCCAAAGATTGCATATTGTATAGGTATGGACATTTACACAAATTAAAATTGAGAATATATATGGACACAATTAATTAAAGCCTATTGATTATTTTTTAAGTCCAGCTTACTTGCAACTTTCCAAAGAAGTTCAACTTGGTTTACTTGAAAAAGTTGAACTTGGGTTCAATTTGTTTTCAAAGGTTTTGGTTCTAGTGCTACTAGACCATGGCTAGTTCCATGGTCTGGATATTGTGCCAATCCCAACAAGTTGCTAACCGCGTAATGTCTCTGCCTTAACCTTCAAGAACATTATTGCAAGTGTTATATTAAGTGAGATATGTAGGTCCTTATCCTTTCATCACTATTATTTTTAAATTACTATTGTCAATATCTTTTAGAGAAATTTTATTTTTTACCTATGTGATGGTATTGTGGGATGTAATTTGAGAGTTGGAATGCAAAATATATTGGTTTATGGTTAGTCTAATAAGCTTCAACAACTCTTGACATGCATTGTTGAGCAGGTGATCAATGTGAGATCCATAAATTGTTGTAATTTTTTTAAATTGAAATTTTATCGAATATTGGTCCATAAAACTTTGGAGTTCATTTGGTTGTGTTAAGTTTTGATCAAACATGTTAATATTGCAATTGTCAATTATTATTGTGGGACAAGAAATTGACATTAGATCCAAAAACTTTTGAAGGTGAATTATGAACATTGACAAGGATAATGTTGAAGGTTTGTATATTGCTATTATATGAATAGCCTTTCTTGTATTTGCATGGAATGTTGCTACAATATACTCAGCCCCTAAAGATATAAAAGTTTCATGTGATGATAAGGTTGTGAAATTATCATATATAATCATTGTACCATTTCGACCATTTACACTAATCATTGAATGTGCTATTGTATCAATGTTCAAAGATGTATTATTAGACATTAATGTATTGAAATGTGTTTCATTGAGACACAATATGTGAGTTGTTTTGAAATTGTAATATAAGAAAACATCATTTTTATGTAAAGGCAATGATTTAGTATTGAGAGAATAAATTAGTACATGTGAATCACAAAATGTATGTGGTTTGGGGACAAGTACATCCCATTGTGCAATGGTTTGCAATCAACGCATCTCCATTGCAACACTTGGATCAATTTGAAAAAAATTCATCTACAAAGGTTGTAAAAGGTTATTTTTATTTATTTTTAACACAAGAAAATGTTTTATATGTCAAACCATGTTTATAAACATTAGTAGGATCAAATGTTAAATAATCAAATGTTAATCCTTGTGTTTGATGTTTAATGCGTGTTGCAACCAATTGAATGGGAAATTGTGTTAAACTGCATCTTGGGAAATTCACTTACTTATAAAAATGTCTTACTCATATTTTATCTTCAATTTTGATAATTGGTCATCATTATTTCAGATTTTAATAATTTATGCTTTGAATTGATGAGTTGGAATTTGAACAATGTGTCAAACAAAACCAAATGAAGTAACCACCATTCCATAGTCTCTCTCCTTGAAGACAGAACCAACAAATGGATGTTGATTTAAATCCAAGTTACAGGACCCTGAAACTAATCCCCTGGATTTGACACTCCAAATTGATGAACCTACCAACACTACTATCAACCTCTTGTAATGTGCCCATGATAGTGAACACATGGAGATACATACATGAGTTATGTGATGTTTTGCATCTATAGCAAAGGAAATTGATTTTTGCATGGTTTGAGAACAATTGCATGTATTTCTTTTTTTCACATCTAAACAAGCTGTTGACAATGTCTTATCCAAGCATGGAGTTTGCACCATGGCAAGCATCATCATTGTTAATCCCACCCATGTTGATCTATTGTTGTGAGCAATATCTACACATCTTTTTGCAATTTCAAAGGCAACCCAAACAAAAAAAAGTTGTTGAAAGTGACATTTAAGAGATAAATTCTTTCCCCTCACAAATGAAATCTTATGTTGTTTTCACAAAAGAAGAAAACAATGTCTTGCATCTTTTTGCCAACAATGCTTTCTAATCACCTTCCTTAGACAAGAGATTTCATAAACTCTTCAAAACATGGAAGTCTTTAAAATCTTAAGTTGAACAACAATAATGGTGTTGGCTACCTCCCAATTCCCATCACTTTCAAACCCTTCACCCTTTACTACTTAACACTTCATATTCTCCATATGGGTAGGCAATGTTTTTATTTTTTCAACCTAAAATTTCAACCTATGCAATGGATTTTTCATGGAAAAAATGGCCCAAATTCACTAGATTTTAAAGAATAAAAATTCCAAATCTCCATATTTTTAATGATAAGTCCTAGTAGATAGCCAAGAAGAATGTAGAATGAATTTTTTTTTCCTACTTTCATATCTAGTATGTAGCCAAATGTGGCTAAATCATCTTATGGATGATTGCCACTTCAATTACATCACAAAATTGCTTTTAAAATTTTATTTAAAAAATCCAAACCAAACTTGGTTGTAGGTAGTTGAAGGCTGATTTTATTAGAGTTGAATCACTAACATCTTGTACTAATTAAATACCTCGGACCATGTCCTTCTTCCCCACTATTTATCCTTTCCCTTATTTTGTCACAAAATGTTTTTCTTCTTGTGTTGTGGAATAAAACCTTAGGGTAAACCGACCCATCACCAATTGGATGCCTATGACCGAACACCTATTTAATGTGTTTTAAGGTTGATGTTCATTTTGGTTTATGTTGGTTTTTGTTCAAATGGACACCCATGATTGAATGTTTGGCCAAAAAATTTTAATCTGAAATTTTTCAAAATTTTAATGCCTTTGGATAATTTATTGTTTAAGAGTAAGGGGCAAGAATGCCAACTTTAAAATGTGAGAATTTGGATCACAAACATAACTATTTACTTATGTGCAATTTTGTGTTTGGTAATAGGTGTCCAATGTAACATTCAAAAACAATGAAGTGGTTGTGAATTGGAGGCTTTACGCACAAATTTTTTGATAATTGTTTAGGAATTAATCCTTGGGTGAATAGAGAACAACAAAAAGACCACACACAAGAAACAATTCAGTTAATAAAACTCAAACATTGGAAACCATTGCACCATCAAAAACCAAGTAACTCCATTAAAAACTTTCCATCCACAATTCATATAATTAATTTCCACCAATAACAAGCAAGCAATAAGGCAAAAGCATCTTTCATATGGTTTTATATTCTTAGAGTAAAGGTTATAGTTTTAAACTAAGCATGTCACAAGAAACAAGAAGTTTGTTGTATAAGATTGAAAGTTTTTTAGAGAAATTACAAAGTGGGATCAATAAAGGATTAAATGGTGAGTGGGTTGCATCTAAGATCAAGGAGGTAGAAATGAAGAGAGACGAGGAGGTAGAAGCAATATTTTAGCATTTGAATTAAAGAGGAGGTAGAAAAAATGATTCCAACATCTGTAATCAAACTATAATAGGTTGAAGAGGATGAAGTAGTGTAGAAAAAGGCAAAATTGAATGCCATACCAAAAAGCTAGTGCAAGAAAACACATAAAACAACTAAAACTACATCTATCATCATTGGGTTCAGCAATTGTCACTCCTAAAAGGTTCAGCTCATTCTAACAATGCCATTGGTTGCAAATTTACTACTTTTCTAGCATGATGCACCTTGAGATATATTCCCATTGCCTGCACATCCATAATTAAAGTGACATTAGATTGTAAAAACTTTGTTGCATTTTATGAACTAGTTGTTTTTTGTAAGGAGTTGGAAAGTTATGCCATTGAGCATTATCCAAATTTAACATATTTTGTGGAATCTTGGTCTTCATACAAGAAACATAGGTTTATACCTCTTGTAGGACCCAAGCGGACGCCACCAAGTGTTTGGAGATTGGGACCATGAGGAGTAGGGTTAAGATGAGTTTGCCAATGCGACATGAATCCTTACAACAACATACCAAGGATGCACCACTAAGAAACTATACTCCATTACATCTTAATGTGCCAAAAAAGCGGCACAATGAAGTTTAAGGTACCAATTATGAATTCTAAGATAATCAACATAGATCTCCAACATGCCACCCCAACAACATAACAAGGTCAACAAGTAATACTAACCACTAACGTAATGCAACAACAATGTCATCTTGCCACCACAACAATACAAGGCCAAGGCAAAGGTAATAAACAAATTGATACCTCAAAGTAGGCCAACCGGATAGACCAACAACTAGAAGATGCCATGGATGTTGTGGAGAGGGGAACACATATCTAAAGAAAGATGCAATGTATTGGAACATACCATTGACTTCACTTTCAGATCATTTGAATGGTAGAACTAGATGTAGGAAAGTGGGCCCCCAAGGTGTGTGAATAGAACAAGAGTATATTGAAGCAATGGTTACTTGGGTTTTAACCATGCAAAAGGTTGGATTATCTGTCAACCTTTAACAATAAAAAATGAAGGTTGCAAAAATCACCTAGATTAAACCAACCCCATTTCGGAATGGTGTTCCAAGAGATACCTGGTGACTCTGGTTAAAAAACAACATCAAAAAATTAGCATATTTCATGCTGAAGGGCTAGAGGTTTTTAAGGCAAGAAGGTTGACTAGTCAAACATCCATACCTTTCATTATAACTTTAAAAACATGTACACACAACACAAATATCAATCAAATCACATTTGGAATTTAGATGAGACATGTGTTCAAACAAAGCAACAATCTAATGTTAAAGTTCTAGCTAGGTGAGGCTCATGAGATGTTTACAACACCATACTTAATTCACATGAGTGGCTAATTGTAAATTTTGTTGTTAATGCAACAAATGTAGCCTTTCCTACCTTTTACATTTTCATAGGTTCAAGGATGCAAAAAGACTACATAAAGTTATGTAGACTAAAAACATGCATGACAATGCAAAAAAAAACTTGGATGATAACTTACCTCTTAAAGCAATGACTTACTTTTTTTTATAGATATGTTCTAGGGAGGGTTTATCAAGAAAACATACATATCTTGACCCTTAATGGGCATGGGTCACATGTCATTATTCAAGCATTTAAAGAAGTAATAGAACTTGGATTGGACATGGTGACCTTACCTTCACATACGTCACATGCGCTACACCCATTGGATGTCACTTGCTTCAAACCTTTCAAGAATGTTTTTGAGAAAAAAAAACATTCAACAATGGTTAAAAACAACTATCTTGAACTTGACAAGGCCACATTGGTTGAATGGGTGGACAAGGCCTTATTGTAGTCCTTGATAAAAATAAAAATAAAATTAGGGTTTAGGGTTTGTTGGATTTGGCCACTGAATTCTTGTGGTTATGGTTGGAAAGTTTGGTCCTAGCGAAATATTCATTGTAGCAAAAGAAGGAGTAGAAAATGCATATTAATCAGATGCAGTAGTGGAGATGAGGTTGAAGTTGCCATTGATTTGTTGAACATTATAAGTATTTTTGAAGCAATTCCTACACCTATTCCTCCCACATCAACAAGCCCTTTTGAACCCTCTATTCGTTTCCATGTGGAAATGCCACATAGTGCGCCCGCCCCAACAAATTATCAACAAGATGAATTAGTGGTGAACTTGGAAGATTCCAACCTTGAATTAGATGACCTAACTATTCCAAGTCAGACCCAAGGAGCTACAAAATTGGGCGACCTACTATCTTGACCAAGATTTCCAACAAAGAAAAGACATGGCAAATAGCCATTAGTGGATTATTCCAGTTCACATGTGGTCATATCAAACCAATACTTAGTAGTGTTGAGACAAAAAGGCATTGGAAAAAAAAATGATAAAATTAGGGAGTAGACAACAATAGAAAGATAGGAGAAAAGATCAAGAGGGGTTGAACATACACTTACCCTAGCGGAAAGAGTAGCTCAAAGGAATGTTGAAAAAAAAAAAAAGTTAGGTTCAACAATGCATGGTTTGTTGCAATAGTTAAGGCTGTTGGTGAATGATTCCACAACAATTTTAGGGCAAAATTTAGGGCCCATCCTTTGGGGTATAGAGGATTTGGCTTAAGAGTGACATCTCAACAACAAATATTAATCAAAGAACAAAGAAGAAAAAAAATGCAACTTGTTGGACACGTCCCAGCCAAGTTACAACCTTCCATTCAACAATAATGAAAGGTAAGGGTTTGAGGTGGGTTCTTATGGTAGAGAGGAAAGAAAGAGAGATTTAGAGATGGAATCAAATTTCAACACAGTGGTATTGTTTGCATGGATGGGTTTGACAAGTTGATACCAGGCCAAACATAAAGTGGGGATTTATCTAGTCTTCCAAACATAATGCCTAATGTCTAATATGCTAGGAATAGAGTTCCACTTGTGGTGTATTTTTGCATCTCCCTCACCCAATAAACAACATCACTTGGTAGGTTAGTAATTACATCTCTGAATTTAGATTGCAACACATTTTTAGGAAGACCTTTGATAGAACAAACTCACTTCCCCCAACACAAGTCAACTCTTGTTAATTCACACTCTATGTACAATTTGGCACTTCATACTACCATTTACATGTAATATCTTGGTATTAAGAAAAAAAAAATTTAATGTTGGGGAAACATTTTGTAGAAACTCCCAATACTTTTGATACTTTAATGGCACTATAATATTCAAGAACATATCTACCACCATTTGTTCCATTGTCAACGATTTAAGTTTGCACTAAAGAAGTTTTTTTTTTGGGTTAATCCAAAGTACTAACATGGTCTCAAGTTTTGCCAAAATAAGCAAATAATTTCTTTAGCTTCATCACCTCGTTAAACATTTTAGGAAAATAATGAAATAGGAATGGAATCACTCCTTAGGGGAAAATAAACACATTGTTGTCATTTTGAAAGTTTCAAGCAACCTAAGGATGGATTTCAATCATCGTCACAGTTCATGTGTCAGAAGAGTAACCAAACAATAATGGAACATCAATTTGACACATTTCCAACAACAAAATATTCCAGAATGTCGAAGTGCACTATTTGCTTGAGTTCCATTTGGAAACTAACTATGAAGAATGTTTATGATAGTTTTGAAACAACCAAGATTACATGAAAGCTTACAATTAAAACGATGGACTTGATAAAACTTGTGAACAAAATGGTCACAAGGGTAGGCCACACATGAGTGCACAAAGTTTGGTCTTGTGTTGTCTTCATCAGCTAAACCAAGGAAGTAATTCAAAAAAAAACACACACACTACCCAACAAAAAAAACTGAGCAACTCATATTGTGCCAAATTTTGTACAATACTTTTATAGTTTTGGAGGTTTCTTCAACTTCCATTAAAAAAAAGGCCATCCTAAAATCCAACTATTTCATTTGATGCCTATGAACTACTAGTTCTTCTTCAAGTAACAATTATTCCATTTAGACATGGTTGTGAGATTGGATTTGACTTTACTTGCAAGCCTTCAAGAGACCCAACTTTCCTTTTTGAACATATTGGTGAAGGACTTAAGGTCTCATTTGACCCAGAGCAAGGAGCTTTAATTAGAGGTTTTATATAGCTCCGCAACCACTTCACATGAGAAATTTTGACTAGCTTGATAAAGAATTCTTTAACACCCTCCTTGAGATAGATATTATAAGCAAAAACCCATCACATAACACAATGGAATGAGATGTTAAGTTCATGAATTGTGCACAAGCAGCAAATTAGATGAAAATGACAAAAAAAAAGGTCTCAAAAAATGCAAATGTTAGTGGTAATAAATAAATTGATGTGTGAAAAGCAACCCATCCATGCAACATTGCATCTTATCTCATGACATGAGAAGCTTGACCTACACATCACTTGTAACAATAGTCACACAACAACAAGTAGCATCAACAAGATCACAAAGGAATTAGATCGTCAACAACATCAAGATGAGCAATGATAGTGAGATTGCCAATGCGCACACAAATACAAACACAACCTAGAGCAAACTGACAACGAACAATGAAAGAGAGAAAGAGAACCTCAAAGAGATAAGATGGAGACATTAAGAAAGAATTGTGGTGGCTATCAATGTAACATTCTTCTCTCACATCTTGGGAGAGATGGGTGGATTGGCCATGTGGCCTCACAAGGATCGTTGTATTGAGGGTACTAGGCTACTAGTAAAAAAAAATCTATTTCAAAACCCTTTTAATGCCCCATGACTATGCAGTTTGTGCTACAAATATTTGGTCTTATTACAAATTTTGAAAATATAAAAAATATAAAAATTAGTCCAAACTTAATTAGATATATATTCTCTTGTTTATAGGAGGTAAGGTGTCCTTTCATAAATTTTGAAATGTTTGTTCATAAGGTCTAAAATGCATGAAAATAAAGACCTTATATGTTCTATCCAAGTTTTTTTAAACAACAAGGCGCCCCTAACTTTTGGGGGGTCATAACTTTTTCATTCTAGCTCATAATCAACTTTTGTAAAGGCCAACTAATGCTCTGGCTCAATGGGCAACTAATCTCTTTGAAGACCATGACCTAAAAATGGTCGGTTATTGAACCCTGGAGTTTGAACCCTTAAGTGTGAGGTCATGGACTGGTTTACCCACATGTTAATATGAAAAATTAAGTCAGATTTGGCTATGGCATGGGCTCACAATCTGTGGCTCCTTGAATTGAAATTAGCTCTCTGGTAAAGCTTTCGCTTGATAGCTAAGTAGTAAAATTATACAATGCAAATAATTTATTTACACCATGTGGACTAAGCCCACCTTGGGTAAATTTGTACCTACCGTGGTACCATGGTAGAAAACAAAAAAACCGCAAATATATTTTTTGGGTTGCTCCTAAACATTATAACTTATAAGTAAGAGGGACTTTGAGAGCCTCTATTTAAACATTATAACTTATAAGCATTTCCTGAGTTGAATATAGCCTCTAGGAGGCCTGGCTCAGAAGGTGAAGGTAACCAGTGTATGCAGACCTTCCATGACTGCGGTATAATTGGAGCATTCTCTTAGGGCATATATCTTAGTCAATCTGAAAAGCTCCCTTATCTTGGCTCAAATTGCGGCAATTGGAGTTTCCCTCACCGTTAAGTGGTCGGTAAGAGGAGATATTCCAACATTTCGGCATTTGGGGAATGCAAAGCTGTGAAGTGACTTTCATCTAATTTTTAGCATACACCATGATTCCATAAACCCATAGTATCTCTCTCTGAAACGACAATGGGTTGAGTGTTGGGGATCGAGTGTAGTAGTAGTAGTTTACAACATTAGGTTTACCCTTGATTATGTGTAGGGTAACGCCCTGAGGAGTGCCCTGGCGTTCCTGAAATAAGCACACACCTGAGGCAGAACCAAGGGGTGCTTATTTTAGGAATGCCTTGTTCCGAGGATATTACCTGATGTAAAAAGCACCGGCAGAAAATTAGTTAATAAAATTTTTCCCATTATACCCAGCTGGTGATATCAAGGGACTTTTCTTTTAAAAGAGAAATGCCCATTCTAGTGGGGCATTTTGCTTTTCAAAATGCCCCACCCTTTGCCAAGGAGAAATTCTCCTCAATAAGGTGCCATCCAAGTTCACTAGAAATTTACCCCATTGACATTTTTCTATTGGGGTAAATTTCTAGAATTTTAATTTAATGGGATAAGTTTCTATTAAATTATCCCATTAAATAGAATTTAATGACTAGCTTCCAGATTTCTGCACCTACTCAAAGCTTTAGTTCTCTTGGAATGCGCTTTCCATCCAAAACAAACTACCCTAATCATAGAGGTTAGGGAGTGAATTGGGAGTGTGGGCATGGACTTTCATTTTATTTTTATGCTCTCACCATGTTTCCAATGTGTTTTCAATGTTGTTCCTCAAGTTCACAACATGTTCCTCAAGGGTGTTCCCAATAGCACCTCATTTTATCCCATATGGTTTGCCCACAGTTCTCCCCTTCTCACCTATATAGGTGGGCCAAAGGGAACATATCACATCTTCACATAGAAACTTCTATTACTTTATGGAGTTTCCAAAGTATCAATTAATTTTTGTAAAAAAAAAATTAGGGGTTTTTTGGTGATTGCCCAATGCCTGGAATGTATTCCTTTGCTACCAATACATTTGCCCCCCCACCCAAAAAAAGACTGCCCACGGTTCACAAGGTGTCTAATTTTAAAAAGGTTTCAAACCTCTGTCTTTTTTTCAATTTTTTCCTTTCGAGATGAATTTGATGGCTTTTCTAAGCTTTGAGAGCAATCCTTTCAAGGTAGGTCTAGAGTTTTTTGAAACTGAATTTTGAGACCCATTTGAAAGGATTCCACAAAGGTTGGGAAACATAAGGTGGAAGAAAATTATTTATTGGATGAAATATGGATTGGAAATGTTGAGAGTTAGGAAACATAATGGATGAAAAGAAGGTTAGGAAAGGTGGAGAATTTGAAGTTTAAAAAAATCTTAAACAATGGTAGAAATGAAGGTCAAGGAAGATGAAAAATCTGACAAAAATGATGGATGAGTTGGAGGTCATGAAAGATGATCAAAGACGACTTACCATTAAGTTCAAATCTGAGAAAGACAATGAATGAATATATTGAATGATGAGAAGTGGATTTTTTAAGACCTTTGTCATGTGCATTATTCAAAATGTCAAGAAAAAGTCTGACTCAAGAATGAAGAATCAAAGGCTTCCCAAAAACTTAAGGAAAGGGCATTGGTAACAGGCATGCCTGAGCTTCTGTAGTATTTGCATTGTTGACTTGGCTCCGTATTACTCAGTGCTGCTGAGTCTACAATGCTTGTGTACGATCTGTGTGACATTCACTGCTGGTAAACAGTTGCACAACCAAAACGGTTTGCGAAAACTCCCTTGCAAACAAAATTTCCACAACTTTCTTGAAACGAGGAGAAAATAATATACTCCCAGGCAGCCAGAAATTTCAATATTTTGCACTAATTATGGTGCATTCACACTTGATGTTAAGTCAGTGTTAAGTGAAAATCTAGGTGGCATCCTAGGTGTCACCCAGTGTTAAATGGGCGATACCTTAATGTTAAGTGAATGTTAACTCAACATAAAATGTTTATGGTAAGTAGGAGTAAGTCCTAAATGAGTAGCATGGTGTTAGGGGACTCAACACTAGAGTCCCTAACACCTCGTGTGAATGCACCTTAAGTAGTGGAAATTGCCAGTGGAGGTACGGAGTTCTCTAAAAATCTCCAGAGTGACGAAAGCCTTTCCAAACCGTGGATTTGACTTACCTTCCAGTTTTGGTTAATTGAAACTACTGATATGAAATATGTTTACAGTTATTTATGAATGAAGTGGGTCTTGAACTTGGATTTGTCTTAGCATTTTTGTGTTCACATTTTAGAAGTTTTTTTTTGTGGCTAAACACCTAAATTACTTGCACATGACAAATCATGCATTCACGAGTTCCAATATTCGTTTCATTAATCTATTGAGATTCGAGCTAACTTTGACCTTTAGACAAGTGGGACTAAAATTTGTCCTAGACTTCTCAACTGGTTAAAGGCCTTGTCATTTAAAATTATCACTTTTCATCTCATGACTTAATTGCAATTTAATTTATTTCAAGGACTTAATGCATCAGGGACATCTCCTCAACCCCCTACTTTCAATCCCTCACTCCTTGCACCTACGTGAGTCATGAGCTATGTCAAACAAAGAGTCAAACCTGACCCAACACTTAAATTTGTAACCCAATCCACTATAGGGATCACCCCACAATGATCCGGACTTGGGCCCTAACTAGACGAAGCCCCTTCACTTGAAGGTTTGCCTAGAAGGGCATGTTAGTGGGTTTTTGAGGGGTTTTGTATAAATCTTTTTATCAACATGCAATAACTTGAGGTTATGTTATAAAGTAGCTACATGAGAAATGATTCATAACTAGGTAATTATGATGAAAAAAAAAAGTCAATTTGAGTATATTCAAGTGAATTCCAATGTATATTAGTGGACCCTTTTGCCATTGGCCCAAAGGGCATCATCTTTAAAGCTTTAAAAGATATAATATTTATAATAAAAACCTTTTCAAAAAAATTCTTTTTTTAGAAACTCAATTGTGAGAAAATTTTATTCCCACAAGTGTGAATTCAAATATCATTGGCACTCAAATGTTAAGGTTTGAGATGTGAAAGGCCAAACAATGAAAGAGCGTATAGGATGACCAATGAGAAATTGCCCATGCATTTCTTTATGACATGAAGGGGCAAATGTAAATTCAAGTGTTAGTAAGATGAAGAGACGTCAATTGGTTGAAAAGAATATTTATATTAAATTAATTTCTAAGAAAAAAATCATTCTAAACTCAATAACTTTTGCTCCATTGATCAAAAATTTGTGAAACAACCTTTTTGCACACTACCTTCACACTACCTTATTAAAGGCTTTCCAGCGATACCAAAACCATAACAAGAGGCCCCATGGTTTGAGAAGGGTAAAGCACGATCATAAACTATCAAAACAAAATAAAACAAACATCTAACTTAATATATAAATATCCCATATACTGGTCTCAAATAAAAGTTTTTATCAAAGATAAGAAATAAGAAATCAATGATAGTATGTATATATGAGGTTTAATTACAAAACCTCTTCATTGCCATCTCGTAGATCTAACATCTCATGTTCAAATCCATTTTTAATGTCCCAACCAAATCGGCATCTAAGTCTGCAAACTCCTCCATGGCGTTAAGCTGCAGAGTAATACAACCATCAGAGGGATCACATCTTAGACATGGTAGATGAACCACATCATCAAATCCAATATATTCAGAACAAAAATCAACATGTTTCCATATCAATTACACTACCTTAAATTAAAACTATCTCGGTTCTACTTCCACACACAAATGAAAATCAAGAATTTAATTTGATTTCAAGTCCAATTCTTTCCCCCCAAAAAATAGTTTTGATTCTGAAAATCAGACCTTGTTCAAATGGGATAATAAATGGCAATGTGTTTTTTTAAAGAATTTTCTTTTGGAGTCGAAATGGCAACGAATGCATTAGAAGCTGTATTATAGCTGGCGATCGTCCTTAGGAAGATTTAGCCAAATCTGGCTATAAACTAAATAAGAAATATAAACCTTTTAATCATTTTTTGATATATTTGGCTACAAACTAGAAACCAAATATAGAGGTGATTTTTTAATTTAAAAAATTCTCACTTTTGGCGATTGAAAACCTTCAAAAACACTTCATTTTCGGGTTTTTAATTTTTTAGTTTGGTGCTACTGGTGGTGGTTACGCAGAACTGGGTTGACAGTACGTCAAAATTCACGAGTTTCTTGGGTACGCTCCCATCTGACAGTCTGCAATGCTTCGGACAGACTGTCTCGTCAGCCGGCCGTTAGATGATAGTGGACAGGGATAGGGCTGGTCGTATAACTGATTCTGATCACCTGTTGGCTCAGTTCCCTGTTATGTTCTCGTTCAACTGGTTTCTAGGAGCCTTGCCTTCCCTACCCCCAACCTAGCTATTGGCATCTTCGGGTGGCTAACTGTACATAATGGGGAGGATCTTGCCCATTCTGGTGTCCCCTTTCTGACCAGTAATAACATACCTTAGCCTAGGGTCAGTTTCCACATCGACAAAACAAATAATTTTTTCTTCCAAAAAATGATTTCGTTTTTTAAAATTTGAAATTATATATATTTTCCATCATCTACTATAATATTGTGATATGAGTAATGAAATTATTGAGAATGTAGCCTATGATAATTATGATGATTTTCAAAATGTCAACTTCATATTTTTCACAAAATTTCATTTCACTATTTTGAGGATTACTTAATGACAAAACTGACCTTAGGGTAAGGTAATAACCTGACCAGGTAACCAATTTGATTGGGAAAAGCCCTCTTGCCCATATGGAGGGAATTACATATTATAGAAATCTAATTAAGATATAGATATATCAATACCCCATATATACATGTACATTCAAAGCAAATGTTGTTAGAGAAAAGAGACATGCCAAAGCTCAACAAATTGTAAACCTAGCCTTAAATAAGGTCTTAGAACCACCTCTACTAAATCAAAACATCATGTTAATTGGACCATGTAGTGCTCTTGTTTAGTCCTATTTCATTTCCTACAAAGTGCACACAACCATGTGTAATGCAAAAGGTTAGAAGTGATGATGTAGAGAGCTTAAGGTCTCATCTTTGTTGCTATATTTCACATGAACAAATGTGGTTGGAATTCACAAGGGATTTGAAAAGAAGACATTGATGTTCAAGTACATTGCGTCCTAATCTAATTTCTATCAAACACTGCCATGTTGACATTTACAATTATTGTTGTATACGCACACATAAAAAATTTGACACATCACATTCAGACTATCCCCTTATGCTAAGGTTCCTTAATGACCAAATAACAACATAGGAAATTTCTTGTGTGAATCCACTAAACACGAACACCTTGGTTCTAAAGTGAAAAAACCAATAAGTTGGGTGCAAATGTGGGTACCATCATTTGTTACCTAATTACAATCCCCCAAATCCTTAGCAAAACATGTATCACAATGGGAAAAAAAATTTATAAGTTTATTTTGTGCACCAAAAGTAAAACCATTTTTCAACCGATGTTTCTTCTAATGGTGACATAAAACATCCCATATGCCATCCTTTGAAACACCGATCACAAATCAACATAATGGATACCCCTAAAAGTTACCCACACAACATACACCATAAATCAATAAGCATAAGACCCAATGATGAGTCAATTTGGCCATCCACATTAGGAAAATCATATAATTTATAATTACACACATGGTCCTTCCATATATATTTGACCATCTTGACCTTGCAACAACAACATTTTGGAAGGTAGCACCTTCAGCACATGCAAAATAATACATCCCATAATCACATCACTACACCAATATGTGTCCTAGTTCATTAGATTTCAAATGAACAAATTTACCATGATAAAACAACCCTTTAATGAACAAAGATTGGTTGTTATATACAAGTGAATTCATTAATACTTAATCAAATTCATTAATAGTTAATTCATTAATATCTAATTGAATTTTTTAATATTTAATTCACTAATAGTTAATTCATTATACTAATATCTTAATTCATAGGTAGGCTAAGGACTTAAAAATTTAGGCCATATATCCCACCAACTTAAGGTGTGTATATGAAGGTTTGAATCTTTCACCTCTTTTCACCTCCATGAAAGAATAATTCTTTAACCATTAGACCATTATTTAAATAAGTGAAATGATTTGTCATCGCACATTATTATTCATATTCTTTTGTTAACCTATGTATAAATTACCATAGGTTAGGTTCCTATGTTAGTCCTAAGTTATTCTTAGGTTAGTGTATGTTTCCTTAAGCTATTCATAGGTTAATGCAAGATACCCTAAACTACTGTAAGCTATGATCTTAAACTAATCTTAAGTTATTTTAAGTTATTATTAACAACTTTAAGTTACATTTCTTAAATTATTTTAGGCTATTATATTTTAGGTTTTTTTTATTAATCCACCTTAAGATATTTTATGTTATTTTACCTTAAGTTATTTTTGGGCAATCCAAATTATTTTAGGCTATTGTACTTTAAGTTATTATCAGTTAATCCACCTTTGGCTTTTCTAGGCTATTATACTTTATGATATTTCAAATTATTTTGAACTATTCCATCTTATGTTGTTTTTTATTATTCTAAGTTATTCCACCTTAGGCTATTTAAAGTTATTTTCAACTATTTTATATTATTCCATTTTAGGTTATTTTGGGTTATTTTATATTATTCCAATTTGGAGTATGTTTCATTATTCTAGGTTATTCCACCATAGGTTATTATACATTATGTTGTTTTAAGTTATTTCACCCTATGTTATTTTATGGTTTTTTTTTTTTTTTGTTATTTTGGATTATTTCACTTTTAAGTTATTTTTGGTTATTCTACTTTAAGTTATTTTAAGTTATTCCATTTAAAATTATTATAAAATATTTTATCTTGGGTTATTCCATTCTAAACTATCTTAAATTATTTTTGGTTATTCCAATTGAAGTTATTTTAAGTTTTTTTTTGTTATTTTAGGTTATTTTAAATTATTCCACCATAAATTATTTTATGTTATCCTAAACTATCCTATGTTATGTACCATAGGTTGGCTTAGGCTATAATTGTTTAAGGTTTAGCCTAGGGTAAAAAAATAAAATAAAATTAGAATATAAAAAACAATAATAGTTTCGATATAATAATTTATAATAACCTAAGGTGAAATGATTTAAAACAACCTAAATAATTTAAAGTAACATAAGGTGGAATAACTTATAATAATTAAAAACTAAGGTATGTGAAGCGACTTTTTGTCCCTCTACTCCTGGTTCTATGAGGTGACTATATTTGAAAGTACATATGCTATCGGTGAAGGAAAAATGCAAATGTATTTCTAAACATTAAATTGCATTTGTGGTTGAAACCAAGTAATTTGCCTCCTATGCATCATTTATGATTTAAAATTGATAGATATATTTTCCAAGCTCAAACATTTCAAATCCTATAATTTTATGTCAAATTGTCATTCATTTAAACCAACCTTTAAGGGTTCAACACCATGTTCAACACCATGTTCAACTTAGCTGCAAACCACTAGCCACTTGAAATATTCTTCCTAACACATATGTTATTCAAATCTGGCTTGCCTTAGCTCATTAGAAAGCTAATTACAAAGCACACTTTACTACCAAATCCTAAGTTCTATAACTAAACTAATAAAAAGTTATGCCACCAAACCCGAGAGGGTTTTACGAAGGTAATAAATTCAACTTGGCTGGAGACCATCAACCATTTGAAATATTATTCTTAACACATATGTTATTTAAATCTAGCTTGCCTTAACTCATTAAAAAATTAATTACAAGGCGCATTTTGCTACCAAATCTTAAATTCTGCAGCTAAATTAATAAGAAGTTATGCCACCAAACCCAAGAGGGCTAAGACTTCAACCTCCCAACATTATCCCTATTCACTTCCATTCTTTTAAAATTATTACAAATGTCCATTCTACTTTCCTTCTTCCTACCATTTACCAAGACTAATCATTCTTTTCTTCCTCAATAAAATTATGAGAACAAATATTCTCAAGATTTGAATTGAAAATTATGTCTGAGGAAAAAAAGAGAACCACTAATGATCTAAATTTGCCCTTTTAAAAAAAAAAAAAAAAAAGGATGTGAAGGAGGATCCCAATTCGATGGCCAATGGAAGGTTCCATTTCTTGGTGGCCCTTGAAAGTTTCCATTGTTTGTTAGCCCTTGCAAGGTTCCATTGCTTGGTGGCCAATGGAAGGTGAAAGAAAAACACCTTTTCACCTCTTCCCACTTTCCCCCCAACAAAATTTACTTAAATTTTCAATTTTTTCCTTTTGACCTTAAGATCTTACTTTACCATGGTTCTAGGCTGTTACTTACGCATTTCATTTTTTTTCCTTGACTAATAAATTATGACTATGCATCTTGATGTAACAAGTCCTCCACACATTCATTGTCGATTTGATTTTGATTAAAGATTTGATTTTTATCCTTTCCTTGAAATTATGGCATCGCGCATGGTCACATCTTACGGGCCCCAAGCCGCTCAAGTGAATGAAGAACCGCCTCTGAAGTCATGTTTAGATTTGTCACTAATGCAACATCCTCGTGATGAAGATTCTAAACTTCGAGAGGTGCACGTTTATCTTGAAGTTGAACCCCTTCGAGCTTGGTACTATTGTATTTCTCCGAACTCTCACACCCTGGTGATCTTGTTACAAGTCGACCCTATTTTTAATGATGAACTTGAAATCATTTGTGAAGGTTATTACGAAACTGAAGACACTTCTATCTTCACATGGTTTTCAGTTCCTAGCATTGGACATTATCGTTGGTTGCGTGGTCCAATTCGTCGACTACCTCTTAACAACAAGGCGGACTACTTAATTTGCACCATTCAACACCTCTTAAATTTCCTACAGTTATGAACCATCACTGTGATATAGCCCAGGATTCAACATGTCATTGCAACTCTTTGTTGAGCTTATCCATAATCTGAATAAATGTTTCATTCATTATGAAACACATGTTGCCATTGCCACGCTATCACACTATTTATTTAACCGTTACATTGAATTAATCTTATGCTTATAAGACTTGAATATTGTTCTATCTCTATTGGACCTTTCATTGACACCCTTCAACGACTTCATGAATCTCAGATATCCTTATTATTCATTAAATGTTCGAACAAGACAAATGTTTTGTTGAACACCACAAATTTTGGTGTTTGGTTCTACCCCCAATCCTCTAAAAAAATTTCATCCCTAATTACGCAACTAAGGTTCTAAAACTATGGTTACCAGCTTTTTGTTGAAGAAAAAAACTAACCCAACATCTTATTCACCAATATCGTATTTCGGAAAAGAAAACACCTTCCGTGCAACCATGCATATTCATCATTCCTTATTCTAACTTGAAGTTGCCAAAAACCCCTAATATCCTTACCACATTCAAATATCCCTGACGTAATTCTTAAAAATTGAAACTACCGCACATGGTTATGTCAGTATGGCTCATAATGGATAATAAATTAAAATGCCTTTGGGTGAAATAACCTATAATAACTTATGATGGATTAACTTAGAATAATTGAAAATAATTTATAATAGCCTAAGGTGAAATAATTAAGAATAGTAAAAAATAACATAGTGAAAATAATATAAAATAATCTAAATTACAATATCTTCAAATAACTTAAAGTAAAATAACATATAATAACGTACGGTACAAAGCTTAAAATATTTCCGTTTAGATTTTGGTCTTAAAAAACAAGCAATAACATTAAAAAAAACCTTTTCATTATAATGAATTATTTCATTTATAAGTGAATTATATCAATTAATAGTGAAACATGATAATTACATAGTGATCTTATAGTGACATAATTTTAAACAAGGTGAAATGACTAAGGTGGCAATAACCTGTTTCTTTTTTAAATCCCATAGTGAATTAAATTAATGAATTGCATCTCACTTTTGGACTAATGCAATCACCAACACCTAACAACCCTTTTGTAAAAGTTTAATTTCATAATTGCACAATGTCAATGTTTTTTTTAGTAGTAGGGTCTACATACTAATGGGAAGTGTTAAAAGGACCCAATGTAACATGTTTTATTTTTGTTAATAGGATTTATGTTTCACTATTTTTTCCTAAGTGAAAAATAAAATTTACTTTGGCATCTTAGACTATCAAATGTATTTATTTTATAATTGGCTACATAAATTGCCCTTTGGTTGAAACTTAGAACCCAAATTTCATGAAAACAATGTTTTAAGAAAATGTTATGACTTGTGTACCAATGAAAGTGTTGAAAAATCCTTCCTACTATCATAGGCATCAAGTTTTTAGTGGCATTTTGTTTTTTTTAGTGGACAACAACATCTAGTAATTAGGTTATTTGATCGTGTCATTGGATAATTAATTTATGGTTAGATGCCTTATTTACCTCCACCAATTTGAACTTGGGGCCCAAATTTCATGAAGGCAATTTTTATAAAAAATTATGATCTATGGGTGAATCCCAAGTGGGGGAAAAACCCCCTATAGGAATTTGGAAACATAAGTTAAAATAAGGAGGTTTTTTTAATAGTATGATAAGTGGAACACTAAAAAATGTTGAACCCCTCATAATTTCATGGGCATTAAGTTTTGAATGGATTTTTTTTTGGTAATGGATAGTAGCATCTAACTAGCAATTAGATTATTAGATCAATATGTTGACCAATTGATTTTTTTTTGCTTAACTCACAATTTAACCTTGCCAATTTGAATTTGTAGCCCAAATTATGGGCATGTAGTTTTAAATTTTAATACTATGATTTGTGGACCAATTGCAAGTGCCAAAGAACCCATTATAATAAGTATATTTTAGGCATTGTATATTTAGTATTTTTTCTCATAATAAAAAAAACATATGGTTAGGTTTCCTAGATTATGTCATATCTAATAATTAAGATAACATGGTCCCATTACCCATACAACCCCTATTTCATGGCTACATAACACCAAAAAATGAAATAAAATATTACAAATGCCAAAATCAAATGCTCTTTAATATAACCATAATTTGACGAAACCTTGTGAAAAGTTTCCGGATTTTTTTATATATGGTTCAAATATATATAGTAATAACCATATGATGATGTTTAAAAAATTTTAGTTGCATATTAAGCTTCTAGGAAAATTTGATTAAATATAAAAATTATACATTAACTACCATAATGAACTTACAATAATTCTCGTAAAAAAGTTATGGAAAAATCACTAGCAGTGAAACCTCACATTTTCAATTCGTTTTCAATTACAATTTGTTGTTGGAAATAACAAATTTTTTTATTTTTTATTTTTTGCAATCAAAATATTTTTTTTGTAATTGAAAACTACCAAAATCAATAAGTACAAGGGCATATTCACAATCAAGGTACCATTTTTTTGCCACAAGATTCAAAAACTTTGTGTTTGCTATCTTCCAAATACAAAATCTAAATGGAATAAATTTAAGTGAGAGATATTGGATAATTCACATTATGATAATTTTCATGGTGGTGGTGGTTTTTCACATGTGTATGTAATGATGCAAATGTTTTGTTAAAAAACTAAAAATGTAAAAAATGAATACATAAGTTTTTATATACAACTTAACATGTTTCTTTGCATGAAAATTTCTTGCACATTTTATTGGGATTTGGGGCTACAAATTCTAAGCCTAGTGAATAGAAAAAATTAACCAAATGGACTTTTAAAATAATCATTTTGCTTGTAGCCCTTTTAGAATGGATTCTGTAACCTTCAAAAATATTATATCCTACATTATTTAATCAAATGCATTATATGAACATTACTAAACATAGATGTATGCATTACTTAGCCATGAAAGAAATTGAAATCAATTTCATTGTTTAATACATTCCTTTTGATTCCTTTAAGATGAAAATTACAATTAAAAGAAGGACTTAAATTGTTTAAAACGATTCAAAAAAGGACATCAATATTATATCCAATCTATTTTTGGATTTGTTTATTATATTAACATGATATCATTATAGTTATAGTCATATACCAATCCATTATAATCATGAAATAGTAAATGCGATAAAAATCCAAAATAATCATTTTTAGTCTTTATTCCGTTAGACCATCCTTTTCAATACTTTGATTGTGAATATGCCCACAAGTCAAAAATGACATTTTAGTTGCAAATGTTAATAATGTTTCAACACCACAATATATAATAACCACTTTTAGCCACTTTAGTTGGAAATGACACTTACGATTATATTTGAAGGTTATTGTAACCCTAGGGTGGATGAACCTTCATCCATTGATGTTGCATGATGTCATCAATTTTCCAATTGTAAGTTTGATTGTGTTGCAACTAAGTTGAACAAAAGGTTCAACCAATAGTTCAATGACACATGGCACATCCATGTCCATAGGTTAAGCCATGTGACACCTAAGCTAGGCCACATGGCATCAAAACATAAGGTTAAATTAAGCCATGTGACACATAGGCTATGCTTAGAAATAAACTATCTAATTTATGTTATGTGATGCATGGGCTAAGTTAAGATGCAATAGCCTATGTGGCCCTTAGGCTAAGCATAAACCTAAGCCATGTGACACTTAAATTAGGCCTAAACCTAAATCACATGGAACTTTAAATAAGCCTAGACTTCTAGGCTATGTGGTGTCGAACTAGGAAAATTTTATTTCATTTTTGGTTTAACTATTAAGGTTGAACCTTTTTTATTGGTTCATAACAAATGGTGATTCTATTTTCATGTTTTTTGGCCTTTCTCCAACATTTCTAATTGATGCGCTCCCAAGTCCCAAGTTAGCCCCAAGTCGGGCTAACTCATTCAAGTTGCGGAATTTCCAGGACTCGGGGCATGCTCCTAGCTTCCAGCACTAAAGGGGGTGAGAGGGGCGTGCTGAAAGCTCCGGGATAGACTAGGAAGAGGGACAAGCTTACTCAATTACACGGTCCTACATCCAAATCCAACCCATAAATGGGTTAGAACTCATTCTGCACCTTTTTGGTGTTGGGACAAACCACGGGCTAACTTGGATTCACTTGACTCACCACGGCTCGGACTCAGGGGAAGCCACCACCTTCCTCCATATAGTATTATCTGCAGTTCTCCATAGGACTTGCATCCAAATGGCTCTTTTTCCCGGGACTCGCAAAGTGGAGTCCCGAAAATATCCCAGTGTGGACTCCCGGGACTTTGGACGCTCATAACTCCTTGCCCCAAACTCGGATTGAGATGAGGTATGAACCAAAGTTGTAGCTCTCCTCGAGAGCTTTCCAACGGTGTGTCGCACTTCACCTCCACGCACCAGAATTGGGTCGATTCCCAACTTTTAGTGGTCGGGAGTCAAATTGCCAGTTTGACTCCCGGCCCTTCTTTCGACCATAACTTGTGCTACAAATGTCCAAATGGCTCATGTGAGGCCATTTTGGACATCTACACTTCAAGAACTTTCCAAATGGTAGTAAGAACGCCCTAATGCGAGGTGTTTTGACCCTTGCAATCACGCTCTGAGTTTTCGGGAGTCCCGGAGGATTCCCAAGTTCCATTTTCGGGAGTGTGAGTTGCGACCTCACAACTCCCTCAAAGTGGGGTTGCGACACTAATCCACCTTCATATATAGTTTAAAATTTTGAAATGGAAGATAAACTATGTGGGATAAACAATTTTGTTACAACCTAGTGTAACTTAATCACAATTACTAATTATTGATGATTATCTACCTACCTACTTAACTACTACTTAACTACCTATTTAACCTAACCCATCACCTACTAAATAATGTAGCCTATGTAACACCTAGGCTATGTAAGGTGGCACCTATGTCTAAACCAACTAGGCCATTTAGCACTTATGCTTATACCACATATGCCACATGTCATCTAGGTTAAATGGCCCTAAGCCAAATGCCACCTGTGTTTAAACCACATACGCTTCAAACATTTAGGCCATGCCATGTGTCGCATAGGTTAAACCTAGACCTAATCCATGTGACACCTAAACTAGGTTTAAATTAAAACCATGTGGCAATTAAGCCTAGTTCATGTGGCATTTAAACTATGTTTAAATCTAGGCCATGCGACACTTAGGCTATTTTTAAACCTAGACCACACCATGTGGCATTTAGGTTAAGCCTAAACACAAGCCACATGGCACCTCAGTTACACCTAAACCTTGGCCACTTTTAAGGTAAATGTAAACGTAGACCATATGGCACCTAAGTTATGCCTTGACCTAGGCCATACCATGTGGCACCTAGGCTAAACCTAGGCATAGGTCACCTAGGTTAGACCTTGACCAAGGTAATTTATGTGGTGCTTAGGTTAAACCAAATGCCACCTAAGTTAGGCCTATAGTTAGGCCATGTGGCCCATAAGCCTATACCACATAGGTCACATGGCATTTAAACAGTGCCACATGGTATCTAGGCAAAATTAAAACGTTGGCCATATGGCTAGCCTAGATTACCTATATATGTCCTAGACTAGCCTATTTAGGTAGTCAATTTAGCCTACACCACCTACATACTTAAGCTAGGCTTGTATAGTTAAATAACATGAGTATGTTAGCTAGGTATATATATTAGGTAACATTAGATTCCCATTCACAATGTATTTGGTGGTGACAATATTTGTGATGGGGTTTTTTTTAAAAAAACTAGTGGCCTATGTAACAATGCCATGTGCCTCAAAACCCCATAAAGTGGGTTATTATTATTTTTGGCATGGATGGCCAATTATAATGCTTGTTTTTATTGTACCTACATGTAATTAATGTTAGAACCTAGATCTGTTGTTGAGAGGATAAAATCCCATCTACACTATATTTGGAAACAAAAATACATAAACGAGACATGTGGAGGGTTGGTTGGTTTGTTAATCATATGAAAAGCTTTTTTTTTGTTAAAAAATAAAAATGAAATTGTCTTGCTTTTGAGATTCATGTAAAAATAATTGAATTACTATTTTGTGTCCAATTGTTTAATAAAAATGTTCATGTATAAAAACTAGTTAGTGGTTGAGGTTTGATCTTGATAACCGAAGTGAAAATAAGTGGTGAACTATAGGTCAAACTCAAGTTATAGTTTGTAGAAGTTCTACATTATTTAAACTTGAGGGAATATTGAACACAATGCATTATTTGGAAAATAAAGTTGATGAAAGTCAAGTTTTTAAATGTGGTGTAATCATTATCATATAAATTCACAAAAATATTTAGAATATACATCCAATGCAATAATTGGATATAAACAAACAATGTCATGTCAAGGAATGAAACCCCAAAAATATAGACAAAGTAGAACTACTATTTTTTTTAAAAATCATATTGTTTAAGGTTTCACAATGTTTTGGAATATATAAATCTGGTGCAATATGGATTTCAATGGGAAAACTCAAAGGGTAAAAAATAATAAGCCTGATGCAAGATTGAGGGATTAAATTTGGTGGAATATTAAACCCAATGCACTATGTAAAAAATTAAAAAGTGGAACATGTCAGCTGTGAACATAATGCAACAATTAACATATAAATCAAGTATAACAATGAACCTAGTGTAATATTGACAATGTGAAATCAGCAAATATCTAGGAATGAAGACAAGGAAAATAGTTAAAACCAAACATGCACTTAGAAAATAAACTTGATAATTTAAGGTTTCAAGGGGTTTTGGATATGAACTAGGTGCAATATCAATCACAATGGGAGACTTTGGAGGGCAGAAGGGCGTAAACATGGTGCAATTTTAATGAATGAAATATGATAGGTGTTTGTTTATTTGTTAATTGAGTTATATTTGGATGGAACCACAATGTAACCTTCCCAAACAGTGGGGCCCATCACTTCACTTTTGATATTAATTGAAAGGCCTCAATGCAACAATGTGAGCATTTGTAATTTTGCGATTTCCATATCATTTGAACAAAAATTATTTAAAGTGTTTTTTTTCGCATGGATTTTTTTTTTCAAATGGGTTTTTCATCAAATCTCTTACTATAAGCCCACTTGGACTTAAACAATATTAAAATGGGTGACCTCGGAGCACTTGGGCCCACTACTGTTATATTGCACAATTAATTTTAATAACAAAGGCCACAAGGAGCACCATTAATAAAATCTTTGAGTATTTGCTACATAAAACATTGTTCTTGCATACAAAATCACAAATCTTATGTAACCACTTATATTTGATTGATGGATTACATAAACATAATCTTATGTGAGGTTTATTAGCTAGCAAAGAAAGAAACTTTTATTGTTATGGAAACTCAACAAACATGTCCTTGTCTTGTATTTTTGCTTTTGTGTTAGCCCTTGTGCTCACCATGGTGCACATCATCCTCTTATGTATATAACACTAATGAAAAGACAAAGTTTTATAAGAAAGAATGTGCAAACAAGATGCAACATGAGATATATAGCAACCACCCATTGGGGATTATAAAACACCACTAACTTTTTGGGTGATTATGTACTTCAATACTAGAACTCTAAGCACAAGGTTGCTTCAAGAGATGAAAAATAAAGCTTTTAAGATATATAAGAAATTCATTAACTTGTAAACAACCCACAAGATGTACATCAATTTGAAATTCGACTATTGCAAATTTCATTATGAACTTAAAGAGAGGAATTTGTTTTTTCCCTCAAATTTGTTGTTGAAGTGAGGTAGCAAGAGAAAACTTAACCTTTTTACTTATAATGCTCATAGCTCCAAATGCCATTTCCAAGCATGGCCTCTATGCACTTCCTTTTCAGTCTAAGTTGCAAATCTTAACTTGAATGAACATTCCAAAACTAATGGGAAACATGTTTTTGCATGTCTTTTGACATGCAACAATAAATTGCATGTTATTAGCACATGCAACATGTAAATCCTAATTCACTAAAACAACTTTTAGGAAAATTCAAAAGGACAATTTGAACAATCTTGTTGCCCACTAAATCTTTCTTTGCATCTAGGCACAAGCCTATGAGACTCTTACAAACTTAAGTGCCAATTTGCTAAATTATCCCTTCAAAAAAAATTCAAAACTCCCATTTTTATCAATTCCATTGACCATATTGTTTTTCTTCATACTTAGGCCCAAGCCCATTGTGCAAACCATGTAGATATTATTTTCATTGAAACTACAATCCTTATCTATTTAGAAACTTGGTTTTAAAAAAATGCTTCAAATGAACTAATGATGAAACTAATCTATTGCCAACTATGTGTTACAAAATATCTCAATGTTTAAATTTATGTAAAAAGAGGCAAAATTGTCCTCATTAAAGCTCATATTGTAAAATGAATTATAGGAAAAATGTCATGACATAAAGCTTTTGACCCCTTATATGAACTACAAAAAATCTATCAAATATTAATCTTGAATGTAGAAAATTATTTAATGAAAATGATAATTAAATTTTAATGTGACTCACTACTTGTCTAGACTATTAACCATTCAATTCAAGGTGTCATGAACTCAGGTTCCCATTTTTTAATTTAAAATAAATGTAGAAACTTACCCATCTTAATTCCTAGTGTAAAATGAATGAAATTTATAGAACATAATTGCCCTCTTAACCCATGGGGAACATTTTGTGTTGTTGATTGAAAGTTATGATTTCTTTAGTGTGAAATTATGATTACTATCTTTCCTTTGTTGCCTTTTTTCCTCATATCTTAGGGTGGTTGCAAATAAGGTGGACTAATTCCAACAAATAAAGAATCCATAAAACATCCATTTGCATTTGTTAAAATGATAGTTTATTGTGATATCATTGGTCAAATGAATGATTAAAAAAAGGTTAATGAATTAATAAAAATTATGTGAATAAAAAACCAATTACATAACTTTAAAACATACATGTTTAAAAAAACAATGAACCTCTCAAAAAAATTATGATATGGACTTTTGAAAGGTCCATTGCAAGACATTTAAAAATCCATACCTTTTTTTTGGGTTACTTGGTTTTTGCATCAAAAATTTTCTACTTGAATTCTTTTTGTTTTAATGTATCATATATTGAGTCCCTATAAGATATCCCAAACAAAATTGATAAAGAAAGCATTTATTCATATAAAGCCACAAATAAAAGACAAGTCCATATTTTTCAACTTCAAAAGTCCAATATTCTATATTTGGTGTATATATATGTTACAATATTTTATTTACATGTTTTTTATTATTCAAGTTGAAAATTTTAAGCCAATGAAAAATTTGGCATAGCCATAATATTATTGCATGTTAATGCATGACACTTTATGAAAAATTGTATTGTGCCACAAAAAATGATCCACCTTATCTTATAACAACCCCCCATATGTTTTCTTTCCTATCCCCTACCAATTGAACAAACTATAATTGTTATCATGTCTGTTCTTGATTGCCTTTTTTTTAAACATCCTTTCAAGCTTGTTTTAGTGAATTATTAATAACCACCTATTTTTCCATCACATTGTTTGCTTAACATAAAGAAAAAATTGCCCATTTTTAATGTTGTGTAAAGCTTCAGATGAGGAAATTACCTTGGAAAGCAATATCCATTTCAATTTTTGTCTTGGGAGTGCCCCTATTATGGTAATTCCTTCATCTTTTAGAATTTTGCCCTACATGCAATGTATTTCAAAACCAAATCTTTACAATACACATCATTGTTTGCATATGGTGCCAAAAGAATGTTGCAAGTGTCAACTACCATACTTGCAACTAATCTTCAATGATAATTAATTAATTATCAATAGGACAAGTCAAAGGGGGGCGAGGGGGGGGGGGTATTTGAACCTACTATGTTTGATTTGAGGAGAATTGAACAATGCATGTATTGCACAAATTAAATAATCTTAATTATTGAACTACCATAGTAATCTTGAAAAATATGAATATATTTAACATATTTAAACTATACAATGGAAATTTTGAAATATTCAAAATGGGAATTCTAGAACCCATTTTTTCCAAAAAATTGTTATTTTGGCAAGAGTTGTCAATTATTAGTTGTAGGTATTTTAGTCATATTGTTTTGATACAATTAAAAAAAAGATTCTCCTTGTGACTTCCTTGTAATATCTCTTAGATAGTGGTTTTGTTAAATAGTTATCTTTTGATCTAACTTCAATTTCATTGTGGTATTTATCTTTGTTTTCATCTTCAACAAACTACTAACATGGGGTATTACATCATTTGAACTTTTGTAGATTATTGACATGTATGTAGTTTAATTATTCACCAAGGCAAAAGGACAATCACCAAGTAGCATTTGGTTGGATTGCATATTGAAGTATCGTGGGAACATCTTACACTTCTAGTTTGTAAAAAATGCATATCTTATGCCCGGGTTTCCTAAGGATTTGGTTGCCAAATCCTTGTTTATGAATGGGGTGGTTTGTGGTTTGTTTGATCAATATTGGGTGGTTTGGAAACAATATGTTTGCACAATTTAAGTCAACAAATAAAAAAAAAAGTTCAAGGTTTTTGATGTAAAACTAATGTAGCATGTGTTGTTGGCCCAAGTGTGAATTGGTTACCCGATTAATTTTTCCTTCCAAAATCATTTACTATTATTAAATTAAATTAAATTTCCAATGACAAAAAAGACTCACAATTCAATATATCTTGTACTTAAGCTTAAAGAATTTCCAAATCACCTTCATTAGATCCTACCCATTGAAGGTTTTCCAAGAATACCAAGAGTACACCCAAATTCCCTTATAATTTTTAGATTTGATTTAAATGAAAATTTTATTCAATATTCAATAACTTCTCCCATGTAGGTTGAAACATTATGAAACAAACTTGGTGCACCTTTACTCATTGATGGTTTCCCAACAATATTAAGAATGTGGCAAAAGACACCATGGTTTGGTACATTTCAATATGACAAACAAAACAAGTGGCTCGATCTTTGCCAAAAAGACAAATTTAGGTTTAACATTGTAATGTTGGGTATCACCCCCCAAAAAAGTCTTTTTAAGCCCAATATGTTAAATTACATCTCTTTAATTCTAAATTCCTGCTATTTATTTCTAAATGTTCTCTGATTTGTTAATTTCAAAACATTTTCCTTTCCCTCCTTTCACTTACCTACTTACTCACCTACCAATTTAAACTTATCAACCCACCTGTCAACCTACCTATCGATCTACCCACTCACCCACCTATCTATCAACCTACTTATGTATCTACTCATTTAAAACCTATTTATCCACCCACCTACCTACTCATCTACCTACTTAACCCCCACACTATCTTTAAACCTTGTCAGCCAACCTTATAAAATGTTTACACAAAGCCTTTTGAAAAATCCATCCCATTTCACCACTTGGTGGAACAAAAAAAATGACCCCAACACTTATCCTTCCAACTTAATTAAACAAAATATCAACCTAATTAACCAACCTGTCAACCTAGTTAACCAACCTTATCAAATGCTTCCACAAAGCCTCTTGACAAAATGGCCTCCACATTTATCTTTTCATTTTAATTAGCCAACTTTATTCAAATTAGTTAGCTAACATTATGAAATGTTTTCACAAAGCCTCTTTATGAAATCGTGACATTTCACCACTTCATGGAACAAAAAGTGCCCTCACCCCCCCCCCCCCCCCCCCCCCCCCTCACTTTCTCTTATCCAGCCCTACATAATTAATTACCACCCAAGCCCACCTCACCACTAAACAAA
>Ga0116229_10001089_pt1:0-40000 | contig 41109 bp, 27 predicted proteins | sample S1TSphgellanicum_3_FD_87313 | JGI IMG/M metagenome (GOLD analysis project Ga0116229, IMG submission 87313) | Host-associated microbial communities from peat moss isolated from Minnesota, USA - S1T2_Fc - Sphagnum magellanicum MG | ecosystem: Host-associated > Plants > Peat moss >...
TGTGGCGGGGGTGTTGGGGGGGGGCGTCAACGGGGCCGGGGGGGGGGGGGGGGGGGGGGGTTCCAGCTAATCACAAATTACCGAATCAAGCATGTGCAGACATCATTATTTTATATAAGTAAGATATGAAAAAATCATGTTTGGGCAAAGGATGCACAATAAATTATCAAAATTGTGCTCTTGGAAACAAGATCACATGGGTTTTAAACATGTTAAAGTAAACAAACCTATCACAAAGATTTAAGGATATAGACTTATAAATCTTTGAACATTAATGTTCCATTGGCTTTGGAACTAATAATTAACAAAATAAAATTTTCATTTTTTTTCTTTTGATTTGAATTTTTTTCATTATTATTTTTTCTTTTTACAACTTTTTTTTTATTACATGTTGGTTTTATGCATTTTTTTGTGTGAAATGTTATGTGTTATTGTGTGTAAGTGTATGTTGTTTTTTTGTTATTATTTCTTCTTTCCTAATCAATAATTTTCTATTCATCTTGATTTTTCGTCTCAATTTCATTCTACCCATTTTTTTTTCATTGTGTAAGTATTTATTTTTCTTATCATTAGTTTTATTCATGTCTTCCTTGTTCTAAAATATTTAATCCTTAGTTTTTTCAAGTAGACTATAATAAATCTTTGTGGATGTCCTAGTGCTAGTTTTTTTGGTTATATCAAGCATTATTGCCAAAGAGCCCAAATGAAACATGAAAAATATAATATAAAGACTCAATATATCAAAACATTACCATTTAATCCTTCAAAGTTTGAAAAAAATCCACTAAACCCATCACTATTCAATCAAAGGTGTACCTTAAAAATTAAGTATCCCCAAAGTTCCCAACCACTTGAGGACTTTTTCCTTATAAACATTTTATGAAATTTTCTCAAGACTTTGGGAAATGATACTTTTAAGGTATATGTCATTTAAGGTCAAAAAATGTGGATTTTGTTTTTCATAATTCCATTTAATGACTTTAGAATATCCATATTTTGCAATTTATGTTTCCTTACATACAAATTTTTTTTCCAAGACTTATTTTTGCTAAAAATATTTTAAAAGGTCTATAGTAGGATGGTATAGGGGAAAAAATGGGAAGCAATGTTGATTTCAACATCATCTTTTAAATTAAAAACCCACTTCTACAAGGTTCATTGGGCTCAAAATACACTAGAAATATGGACTTTTGACTAGATGTCAACTATCATTTTTGGTCCATCTAGTGTGTTTTTACTCAATCATGGTGTTGTTTTTAGTTAATCACATTATGTTTCCATTTCTTAAAATATGCATAAATTGTTATGTATTGCATGTCATCATTTTTTTAACAAATGACGTTCATTGTAATGCTTGTTGTTCAAAATCAAACATTCATAAATCAAACTTTCTTTGTGATTCCATTACAATATAAAATGAACATATATTGTTGAATGCTATAGTTTAGTTAACAATTAAATGAAAAATAAAGACTAATATTTGATAACCTTATGCATATATAAGAAAATTACCCTAATGCATTTGCTTTTTTTTTACAAGGGGTGTTGTAACTAACACAACTTTAACACTAAAATTTATAATTCAAGAATTATTACATTAAAGAAATATCTTTATCCCTAACAAAAACCAAGGCTTTACTTATGGTATCCACATGTGAAATTACTTTCAATATTGATGGTTTAACAATAAATTTAATGTTGAACATACCAATCTAGAAATCCTTATTTAATTTTTCACATGTATCATCACATTCATTAAATTGACTTACATGTCAATATAAACAATTGCAACTTGTTATAATGGATGAGATATCACTTATTGGTGCTAAAATGCTTAATGTTATAAATAATAGGTTAAGGTTCATAAAACATATTAAATTTTTTTTTCTTGTCTTGATGTTATCATAACATGTGATTTCTATGAAACATTTGTTATGAAAGATAGTTGGATCTTTAAGAATATTAAGGAAAATATTAATGCATTACCACCAAATTTTTGGTAGATTTATGTTTAATGTTATCAACTAAATAAAGTTATGCAACAATATAATATGTTTTACAAACAAACTTTGAACAAATTTCATATTGCAATTATTTATTTATTTATTTATTTTTGATTTATACATTCAATTTGTTATCAACAACCATCCAACCATCCAATGATTTTACTATTCCATATTTATTTTATACAAATAAACCTATGTAAAAACACAATCATATGTGTTCACTAACACATTAGTTCCCACATATTTTCAAACCAGTGGACATCATCACCCATCATGCTGACCATTTTACAAACTTTCAAATGATCTAAGAAAAATTGCAACTTTACATTCTACAATTCATTTAAGAAAAATAAGTTAGTTGAATTATGTGCTTGAAATTATACAACATCTAATGGCTTTGTGAATATAACTAATTTGGCATACTTAAAGCATCAATGATATATGGTGACAAAACCATAATATGGATAATGTTTCCAAATTTTAAAATTTGAACATTAGCAAGAAAAAATTATAATTATTAATACAACAACAACAACATTGAATCAAAATTGACACCAATTGAATCAATCATCAAAAATGTAAAAATTGGTAAGACCCAATCATTTATCATAACAAGGATTCAATTCTCAATTTAATGTGTAGTAGTAAGAACCATTAATTGTTCTAAAAAATTGTTATTAAATGAATTAGCTTTTGATCCTACTAAAGTTAAAAAACACACAGTAATATATACATCTTTGTGTTGAATTTGAACAAAAGGAAAACTATTTTTATAAATTCATCTTCAACATGAATTTTTAAAAATGTAGATTCGAAAGTAAATTAAGAAAAGACAACAAAAAAAAGAAAAAAAAAAGTGACTTAAATACCATTCATTATTCAATTTATAAACTTTTATCATTTTCATGTTTTGAATACAACTTCATTATGTCAACATTACAAAGACATCAACCATGATTGTAACCTTCAAATATTTCACATTTTATATCTTGTAGAAATAAGAATACACACCATGTATCAACATAAGTGCACAAATTTACAAATTCATTAAAATATTGATATATTTCAATCATGATAGCCATGGGTTAATGATGATGTATGACATACACATGCACTTGGATTCTTTCAATTAGTGATGGTTCAAAATACATAGCAACAACTTTTAATATTAATACATATCATACGTGTGTTTGATTCTTATAATCCTAAACAATTTTTGAATTATATTTTAACATTCTCCTGAACATTGTCTAATCATCATTTTGGGAGATTTTAGTGTTGACATTTTGTAATAGAATAATCATGCAAAAAATAAATGAGAACTATTAGATTTCATGGATAAACTCAAATTAAAATCCCAATTAAATGAAAGTGTCACAAAATATTAATCTCAACTAGACCACATATGGACAAATGTTTTTGGAAATGAATGCAAATATGATGTAATAGAAACATATTGACCAGACTTCCACAAATTGATTTATAGTGCGTTTAAATCATCAAACACACTTCCAATGTGTAACAAGAATCCATTGACATTTTCATTTATCTAAAAATGTAACATATGTGGTGATGTGTGGGTATACATGTTACATTTTTCACATTATGACCCACAAATGGTTTAACATTGTATATTATCACCAAATGTTTCATCATTTATTGTACAAGGCCCCTATTGGTTGCTAGATGCCAATGGCATTTGGTTGCTTAAGTTTTGATGTATTTATTATTTTTTGGGAACAATGTGAAGAAACCTTTTTCATTTGCCAACCACAAGATAATTTGTTTTTGTTGACACTTCTTTATTCAGGTAGACCCACCAACCACAACAACAAAACCTTTCAATCAAAACTTTGAACCCAAAATGTCACCCAAAAAAAACCCATTACACTATCTAAAAGTTGTCAAATCCTCAAATTTGAAAATGAAACATCTTGGAAGCAAAACAAAAAATAAGAATTAGGTGGGAAGCTTTTGCAACTCTTTTCATCTAGATTGTATCCATCCTATGATTGGGTAATTTTATCATCCTAAACCTAGCATCTAAATATCTAGTTTTAAGTTGTGCACATTGTGAGGCTATTCCAAGAAAATTGCTTGCACTTAAATTTAAAAAAAAAACAAAACAAAACTTGGATTCATTTACACAATAGTTTCTTTACATGTTTACATTCATTTATAGTGCTGAAGGACGGGCGTTGGGCCTACTATGGTCTTTAAATAGTGTGCAACTAAGATTGAATCTCTCAATATGCAAAATGAAGAGAGCAGTGCTCTGTTGCTTTGGCATTGTGTGTAGTTTAGTTATTTGCTTGTGTATTGTGTTAATTTTTGCAGGTGCATTGAAGAATGGCAGTGACAATGAGCTTCCTGGTGTTTTGTTTTGTGATTCAATACTATTGTGGAATTTGCTATTGTGTGGCCTTTGTGTTTTTGGATGTATGGCCCTTTCATGACCCGGAGAAGTTGGCTTTCTTCTATTTTCAAGCTTAACCTTTATGATGGAGATGCAGGGATCATCTGTAACCCCTCTACTACTTGTTGTTTTCTTGTTTGTGGTAATTAATTTGGGTTTCATGCGTATGGTTCAGGAACTTGCTGAAGGAGATAAATGGAGAAGTTGCTAGTGGTGGGGAGTACCTTGGAGATTTGAATAACAGCTTGAGGAAGCTAAGTACTCTAGCAATGAACTGTAGTGTGGATGTCTCTTTGTAGCTATAGAAATGTTCTTGATGGTTGAACCTTCATTTTGAGTTTCTGATTTCTTCTTCTGCTGCATCCAAAACCTGTAGACAAGTCCTGAGACTTGTAATCAACATGAATACAGGGAAAGGATCTGCAAGGAAGTGATGAGAGAATGAGGAATGTCTGAGCTTTAAAACTAGAGGTGACATCCCTAATTCTAAAGCTCAGACATTCCTTATTCTAATGACTAAGGAACCCAGATTGTAAGCTTGTCTGTCCATCCTCCTGCATTCCTCACAATAAGCATGAACAGCAAGAGAAAATGAGAGATTAACAGCTGCATTGCATTTTAGTATGGGGTTTAGAAGTTCTAAATGAAAACCAGAACACTAATAATCTGATTCCAATTGCAGATCCTGATTTCCCGAGTGTCAAGTAGAAGTATCAAGGATTTTCAGGCTTTAGGTTTGCTGGTGTTCATTCTGGGAACTGCTAATCTGTTTAGAATCAGGATTAGCATGACAGGATCTCTGTACTGCTGAAGCTTGCTAATGTGGAAGCAAAACAGAAACTGTTATTTCTGTTGTTTTGAAATTGATCATTGTTGCTGGTAGATCAGTTTCCTACCTTCCTTTTTAGTTACAAACCATCTAAGCCAAAGACAGAGGTGGGTCCTAGATAGGGGGAGGTGGTTACAGCCTCCTCATGTACCCCGGACATATCCCACTTACAGGTCACAAGGGCTACAATTCATGCTTGGGTCCTAGACTGAATATAAGGTCACACCCAGACAACTCTTCACCATTGCCAGGGATAGAAGAAATGTACAAGACACAAAACCCTGACATTTAACCCTGACATTTAACCGAAAACAATTCTTACCAAGAATCAACTTCCAGAGGTCACATCTCTCATTGACAGAGATAGAAAAATTTCATGCTCCATTACACCTTCTATTTATGTTGCACAAACTGTCATCACAGGTACAAAGTTCCAGTCTTCAACAACTATGGGTCAGGTTTGAAGAACCACTTTCACAGTTTATCATGCAAGCCCACAGGGACTGAAAATCATCAGAAGATGACTTCAGAGGGTTCAGTCCATTAGACCCCTGCAAAATCCACAATCGAGTGAAATGTTGGTCATTGTTACAGAGCAGCTTGAAACAGTTCAGGGGAGGTTGTGCATTGTGGGCAATTACAGATCTGTAAGTCCCATTCACTTTTGACCATTGTCATGTGGTGAAAACAAAACTCTGTCTTTTATGACAGGACATGGCTTTGTACTGTCATCTACATGTGACAGCAGGTAGACCAGAAGACCAGCAAGTTCAATAGCACCACGCCACTTATGAACTTCATTCCGACTCTACTTAAATGAAATTTCTATATTTTGTTCTCAATAAAATAGGAGCACTTGGGCAAAGTTTCAATACATGCTCATTCCAGATTGACAGGTAGGAGTGCTGCAGAACTGTCAATAGCTGATGCAGTTGCCTCTTTCTCCTCTTGCTCAAAAAGTTCTTGAAGTAGCTGTAAAATAACAAATCTCAGGTTGGAGGCTTCTGCAGGAGGAAACCATTCCCGACCAAACTGCCAAGAAAGACATCACATGCCAAGCAGCATATCAAATTATGCTTATGATGTAGCAATACAAATTATCCCCAAGAAACTAGATCTTGAACAGATCTCCAAATGAACTGGAACTGCAGCAAAGGTCCATGAAAAATAAAACCACATTCAACATGCATCACAGAACCTCATAAGCAAATAATTACTTGACAGCAGCAGTTCTAAAGCAACTCACCAAACCTGGACTATCCAAGTCACTTAGCCTTAATGTGCGGGGAGCCTTTTCGACAAACTTTTCAATGTATCGCAAAAGAAACAGGCCACAATCTGACTCATTTTCTTGCAGAGGGACCTGCAAACAAATACACATTGATGATACTCATCAGGCTTGGTTGACAGACTCAAATAGTGTAGTAAACAAATGACATTACAAAACATGCATAGAGCTCTCACTGAAATTAAATAGAAAGAACAGATTATACTTGGAATTGTGTTATATTGGACAGACATCAAACAGCTTGCACAATGAACCAAGTGGCATGGTGCAGCTAAAAGCACTGGTAATGAGCAAAGGCAAAGGAGGACTGCAAACGGCAGACACAATGCTTTGAAAGGCTTGTCACCAATACAGAGCTTGAGTTTATGGAAATTGCCAAGCTACATTCTTGGGGTATATAATTAAAGACAATTGTAAAGATTCTTTCACTCAACATCTGTCATTTTAGCCATTGGAACCAACATACCTGAACTTTTTTTGCTGCAATTTTCTCAGCTGTAAGTGTCTGCAATGTGTGGATGCTCTCATCATCGCCAAATGCACCAGACTCAACACTGTGCTTCCATTCAGCTTCAAGGTAACTGCCAAAGGAAATTATCACAGCCTGGCACATTTCAATCTCAAAAAGTGCCCTTGCCAGGACATAATAACCCTGAATCTGATGTATAGATGCTCACTTAGTAAATATTGGAATCACATGTTTCCAGGAATATGTCCTGATATTTAGAATCCATATCAAACTCCTTATTGGATCAAATCAAGATTTTACACCAATCAACAAATAGGATCCACACCTCTGGCAATATGTTGTTCTGATCATACTTACCCTGACCAACACATATTATACCATTGATTTTGAATGTCAGGCAGGTTGGGACCATGTGAATACAGAGAAGAAATAACTCAACTGACCTGCGAAGTAATCGGAATACTGCTTGGCTATTGTGGCCATGAGTCATGGAATCAAGATGGATGATGCAACGTTCAGAGCCACTCCCACCATCATCAGCCCCAGGAAAGCAGATGACTGCAAGGCTCCAGTGCAAACTGCAATGCCAGGTTTCTGGGTTACTATAGTGACCCTCAAATCACCAGAGTTCACACTAGTGAACTCAGGGACAGGAAGCGAAGACTGATCAGATTCAAGGTAACAATACATACACCCAATACCATCTGAAGTATGTTATGTTCTCATCCAACTTTCAATGCAGTTTGAAGCGAAAGGTACAAATGTGCTCAAAAACTTGTTTCACTAACATAATGAGACCAATGAATAAAAGGAGATTGGCTGCGCACTTGTCATGAATCGGTACGAAGAGATAATCCTTTTCAAATATATTTGTCCCTTTAGTCCACTTTCGTAGTTTTGAAAAATCAGTATTAACCTTCTTTCTCTGCTCAAGCCACGAGTACAAGGAAATAAACTGCAGTAACTGAGTACAAATGATACAAATCAAGAGCCATTGTCATCTGATTCAACATAAGTACCAACAAAATACATGCAAACATTATGCCAAAAAATCTCTACATATTGATGAAGAAATGTGGCAAAATAAACAGATGGCCATCCATCCCCTCTCATCTTCAAGAGATGCCTTTCAGCTTGGTAAACAGGACCTCCATAGACTGAGCAGTAAAAACAAACTACTTATCTCAATCAGATTGAAAAATTTCAAACAGACCTGTCCAGATGCTACATCACTCAATTTCTTATAGAAGAAGCTGTTGAAGAAATGAAACCGTTTCTTTCCATCTGACCTCAAAGCTTCTGGTCGTTGAATATACCTATGTACAACAGGTGATTAGACAAGATATTGATGGACAAAATTTGAAGTATTTGCTCAAGCAACAGTAACAGATCAGGAACCACCAATTAAAGCTGAGTATATTCCAAGCTTGATACAGTCAATCCCTTCATCTGCAGAAGAAAACTTGTTGATTTGGCCTTGCAGAGAAGATTTTTGCAATAGACTTGTAGGAGATAAGCTATCATACTTGATATAGAAGTCAATCAATGTATCATTCAGAAATTCCAGTGGAGCCAACCGCTGCAAGTCTGAGTGGAGAATTTCAACTGCATCTGGATCATCCCTGACAACCAGCAACAAACAGATGCTGAATGTTCAACTACAACCATTAGAAAAATGGTACGACATTCTTGTTGATCAACAAACCAGTATATGAAGCATCCCCTTTTCTATAATCAGCCTTCCCAGGCACAGATTCATCTAGCTTGATGCAACTCAAAAGCTCAGGGGTCATTGGCATTAGGTAGGCATACCTTGATGGATAAGCAACTTTATAACCCTCCATCCTGACACAAACAGACACAAAATCTATCAAGATTGGAGTCCAGTTTGCAAGCATGTAGAGTTCTGTACAACTGTAATTGCATATCCCAAGTAACAAACATGAGTCATCTTCTGTGGTCTTCTGTTCAATCCTTTCTCCCAGTCAACCACAATTACCACTTATTTTTTCTTCTCAGTAACTGATTAGGCAACGTTGTAATGGTACATACTTGTAGATAGTCATGAGTACTTTACCATAGAAGCTGCCAGGGGCATACACAAATTTCTAGCACATGAGTGAAATTAAGTGTTTGCACCACTACAGGATGATCGCTGACTCTAAGATCACCACTGGACAATGTTATAATATGCTCACTTGCATACATGCTCTGAACAGACTGAAAGTATAGATAGAGATGCCCGTTGTAAGCTTGGAAGCTATCTGGTCCCCTTTCCTTCCTGGGTAGCAAAGAGCCCCTGTAAAGCTCAACTACACACAGCAAAATGATGGAATTAATTGCCCACCTTCGAGCAAATGTGCTTCGCAATCCTAGTCGATGAGGCTGATCATGACCCATTGGTTTGCAAGCTGAAGCTGAAGCTGAAGTTGGCCCTCTTTTATCCTCCTCATCAGAGGAATTGAGCTCCATTGCTGTATCCTGATGAAACTCAGAGTGAATCTATGAAGCCCAAGGAATCTCAGTGGTATGCACTAATTCAATGTGATGCAAAGCACCAGAGAAGCTTAGATTATACCAGAATGCATGCTTTGCAATTGTCAAGTCAAGAGGATCCACCACAATTGAAACCACTGGGCAGGCAATCAGGATATGGACAAAGTAAACACACCATGCCAAATCAGGAAAGAATCAGAGGAAAAACCAAGAATCTTTCCAGGAAGTGCATCAAAAACATTCATAATGAGCACAAAAGTTGCACAAAGGGCTCTAACCGGGGTTCTCCCTGCTGCATCTGCCTGACGTGTCCTTTTCCCTCTCCTGGGAAGTTTGCTGGCTTGCATCTACAACAGAGGCAAACAAGGTGACATGGATTTGGAGTCCACTGATAAGGAAGAAAACATTGCATACTCCTATGAGATTGCATAGAGAACCCCACAAAAACACTTCAAGGTAATGTTCTGTCAGTTCCAGCAAAACAAAAACTAGCACAACAAGAATGAATGCAGTTGTAATGTTATGAGTGTCAATCACAAAGTATCAAACCCTTGTCATGAATAGCAGTGATGAGCTGCCATGATTCCCCCAGGCTTCATATACTCCCAACAGTGGGTGTAGAAAATACTGGATTTGCATGACCCATAATCTGCACCATGGGCCTCACACAGGACTTTACTCCAGGAACCAACTATATGACTGCAATGGTGAGTGGAACAAACCTGCAACTCAACATCCATAGGGCGCAAGAGCAAAGGATCTGGATCATTGACCTTCCTCCTGAAATACATCACATTCATCAAAGCATGGCCAAGAACTCCTACAGTAAGTTGATGTATATATCTCACATAAGACAGTGAATGCAAGTAATTTCATGCAATGGTTGGCCTTAAATGACATGAAGCCTCCAGCAGGAAAAAACTTGCAAAAAATTGGCATAACACAATGTCCTAAACTTCATGCACAAAGGTTGTAAGGACAAAGCCATATCCACCTCACAGTTTCATCTAGCAATGTCCCGCCGGTAACTCTTACCATGTGTAGCAACAAATTCTTGTGAGACTCACCTGCACAAAGAACATGTTGGAATGCCATCCCATTCTGAAAGATCATGGACTCTGCAATTACAGGTATTGCATCTGCCCCATTGCTCAGGTTGTTCAGAGTTGGGACTGTCCCTTGAGGAGGGCCCTGCTTGCACCCCTGACATTGCATGACCCCTGTTGAAACCCCTTTCCACCAATGGAACTCCCACATGAAATGAGGCAAGCTGCTCACTATTGTCAGTTGGCACTAATTGCTTCCCCTTTGTTGAATGCATGAGTTCCAACTCCATATTGAATGCAGGAATGGATTTGTTGTGCACTGGAGTAGACTTCCCATGCTTGTCTGTCTGGGCCATCATAAATGTGTGAGAATGTAGAACCAATAAGATGACAGCAGTCCACATTCTCTCTCTTTTCAATGTCATCCTTGAGAAACAGAAATGGATTCAGAAACCAATAAATTGTCTCAACAAAGGATAAAACTTGGTGTCATACGATAGAAAATCCCACCAAAACAGGACAATCTGTACTAAAAACCCTTGACTAGCTTGGTCACACTTCAGCTTCAGACATTTGACAGAATCATGTGATCTGGATACCTTGACAGTTGAGGAAGTGATAAAACCTCTTGGCAAGCCATTCAGTGACATTGACCTTGTCCCATTCCTCTGTTGTGAATTCCTGGGAGCATTACCTTCCACAACAAAGCACACATCCTAATCAAGAAACAGCTTACACTTCTCAAAATTTCCCACAAGAAGCTACTAAGCAGTTATTGAAACCACCACAACCATTTAATCTTCATGACTAGCAAACTCCAACAAAGTTTATTCACTCACAACAACCTACTGGAATCTTATCCACAGGAACCATGCAAAAAGATGTATATGAGATACTATCTTATTTCACATATCACAAGTTGCAAAAATCTGAGACATCTTGTACACAACTTAACAGCCACTATTACCAACTTGGAACTTTGACAGTTGAAAGGTGCTCAAATCTCTGAACAAGCAGAATTGGACAGGTAATAAGGCTTACCAGTGTCTTGTTGAGCAATTTGCTGATTGGAAGAAGCTACCTGCAGTAAGAAACAACAAACACATGAGGATTTGAAAGATGAGCTTGTTAGATCACCGCAATCATCACATTGAGAGGGATTGAATTTTGAGTCTCATGACCAAAATCCAACATATAAACCTGCCAACAGCAGACAGTATCAACAATATCATCCTCACCAATATTGCTGCCTTAATGTGGGCATTCAAAGTTAGTACAGACTATCAGATTAGCTTCACTCTCAGTGCTGTATGGACTCAAATCAGGATGAAGGCTTTGGCTCTTCCATTCAGTATATGGGATCTTAAAGTCATTCCTTTTGATTTGAGCAGATGTGATTCATACTACCTCAGTGACTGATTAGAGCCCTTGATATAGCACAGTTCCTGTTATCCAGTCTTCCTCAAATTTGACATACAAATGATACCATTTCTGTGTTTGTACATATCATTCTATAGAGAATGCAAAGATCTTCAAAAGTACTGAAACTTCCTCCATACTTATGATTTAAGCCAACCTGAAATGAACTGAGAGAATGCCCAACAATAAGGTTACAGATATTTCATATCTGACAATGAAACAGCAACCAATCAGTGAGGATGAAAAGGAGGAAGTGCAACCCTTAAGAAAAGATTAAACAAGATATAAAAGGTTTGAACAGTAGCAATGGTCATATACATTATCATGGACCTTCAACAGAAATACGTATGGTATTGATCACCTACCATAACATCCCCACTGACTTCACCAGCTCCTGGCAATGGGTGGACGTCAATATCAAGCATTAACCAACGTACTGAGTTTCTGTCACAAGACCAGCAGCAATGGGAAAACTCAGCCATGACACTGGCTACCTCAGAACAACCTAAAAGAGAAGGACAGGACCAAAATACCCAAGAAGAAAGACAAGCTCTAAAAGAAAGAGAAGGAAGGAAAGAAGGAAAGAAAGGAAACATCCAAACAAGAAAGGAGGAAGAAAAGAGAGACACAAGATGGAGGACTTTGGGAGAAAGATCTTTAGAGGACAAAGTGAACTTCACAAAGTTCACCACTTAGGATTAAGGAGCCTTTGGAATAATTACTTTGAGGATGCCAAAGGTGGAAACAACAAACAATAATCTTTCCCGTGTCAAAAAAACGCTCTGATTTGATTTTAAGGAACCTCAGAAGAGTAACCTCTATTCTACATCATACCAATCAAGCTCACCATCTGAGCTACTAAGAACTCTTTCGAACTACAAATCCTTAAGAACCTCTAAATCTGACTATTGACAACTACAAATCTGGCAGAATCTGAAATATTGGATTTCACATTAGGTATCTCATTCCAGAGATGATGAGAATTCACCAGTGGATTCTCCTTTGTGGATTATGAAGAATTCAAAATACCATCACCAGTGGATTCTCCTTTGTTCTTTCTCAATGTGGAGTTCAAGACATCAGCCTCTCAGTAGAAAAGCAAACATTTTTTGAACACTTATACCCACTGACTTCTCTCATGGCATTTTCTTTTCGTCCTCTGGTGCACCTAGAATGAACTTTCTCAAGTGAAGGAAAAATGCTGGGCACTAAGGAAAGGTTGCCCCCTGACCTTAGTTCTCCTCTCTACTTTAATCAATGTTGAGCATCTATCTTCATTTCCCAATGTGTCCCTTTTGCTCCACTGATACCATGATCGATGCCTTGCCATTCATAATCACACAACAACTGTTGCCTTATTCCAACAAGATTTTAAACTGGTGTCTGCCAATCTAGTCTGCTTGTAGGAGGGTGAGATAATGTCTTAACAATCTAGATGTATACCTAGATTGCAGGCCAAACTCTTTTCTCAGGTGGACAGATCCTTTGGGACAATATAAATTGCCACAGGGCCTCTGGATTCCTTTTCTGTGCCACAATTGCAAGCAAACCCTAATACAAGACAATTGAGGAGTCAAAGAAGCAGCCCAAAACAAAACCAAAGAAATTCGTTTCTTAAGGGCACAATGTGGCATTGGAAAAAAAAGTCGAACCAGTCTGCTTTGTCGGTTCATCCTGAATTTCTGCTCTGTTCGGAGATCTTCCAAATGTTGTTGAAGCTTCCCTTTGTTTTTGAGCAACAGCTTGGTATCTTGCAAGTGTCCCTCATACGTCCTGATCTTATCATCAATATCAGCATCTGAGGAGTCACGGAATTTCTCATTGCCGGACTCGATTATCAGTAGGTCGGGCGTTTCCTCGCCATCAGCTGACAGTTGCTCCAAGTCATCAATACTGAAGGAGGCGGCAGCACCCGCCTTGAACTCCGCCATTTGCTTAGCCAAACTCGCAACGGAAAAAAAAAAAGTTGCCTAAAGGAGTGAGCCGGCTAAGAAAGAGGAGGCAATGGCGAGGACTCCGAGTACCTCTCGTTTCTATGTACTTCTACTCCAAATTCCAAGCCCATGTAGTCGTGACACCGGAGATACCAGGACGCTAGGACCAGACCACATCTGGATGAGGAGGAGACTATACAACGCGGCATGAATCGTATACTTTCTGGTCAGAGACAGGAGTCAGAAACACGAGTGACTAAATACGCAAATCTGCTTTGTTTCTTACAGATTGTTTTTTCTTTCCCACCCGCCTCGCAGACTTACTTTCCTTCCTAAAAGCCGCTGAATTGTACTATCGCACTATCTTCCAACATCGCAGTGCCAGTTACACTGACTGACAGAGAAGAAAAAAAGAGGAAGAGGGGGAGAAGCATGAATGAAATGTGAAAACCTTGGACAATGCACTTCATCTTGTACGCTATTGTTATCTCCCAAAGAAATTGGATACCGAATCACACTCCCAGGGCATTGCTCCCCGCAATAACATCATCATTTGCTTCATGTTTCTGCCTTCGATACTGACAGCAGCTCTACCTCTCCACCCCTTCTTCTTCTTAATATTCTTTTGTTGTTGTTGTTATTGTTGTCCTACATGATCTCTTCAACATTCTCTCTAACAAGCAACAAGCTCTCAACCCAGATTGTTCTCTTTTGTCTCCCGTCTGTACAGCATAACAGCAAGCAGAAATGTTGGCAACCGAATGGGGGAGAGACCAAAAGGACACGGGAAAACCTCTGTAAACCCTAATTGTTGAGCTTTCTTTCTGAAAAAACCAAAATCTTCCTCTCGTTGTGTGCGCGTCGCTTTGCTTCTTGGTTTCCTGTCTTTCTTTCTTTCTTTCGGCGAAACCCTAAAAACTAAAGCGGTACTTATTACTTGTCTAACAAGTTATTCAAGAAAGTGTGGTTGCTTTTTGGTGTTACTAAAACGGTGTGCTGCATTTCTTGCTTCGCTTCGAGTTAAATTCCGACCTCCTCTCCAACTATCTGAGCATCTCCAGTGGTGCTCAGTATCACACCCTACCCTGCACAAATATTTCTCACCCCCAAGTTTTTTTTTCCCCCGCAACTCCACCCATAAAACCAAAACTGGAACTGCAAAGAGGTAGGACTCAGGAGACTACTAATAGCAGCCCACCTCGACCAATCAAGCTATCTAGCCAATCAACAGGTGTTAAGCTTTGCTGTGCATGTTTACCAGCCTCTGCATCATGTGCAACAACAATGCAGGGCCAAAACCATTTCGCTGAGCCAAAATGGCATGTTTTGACCTTCCTTCATCCAATCATCGTTTGGAGGGTTCATTTCTTATTGTATTTGTGAATTGGCTGTTTTGTCCCCCCGTCCTCCCTTTGGGCTTTGTGCTCTAAGAGTCCTACGCCTGGCTAATATTTCTTTTAGTTCAAGACATAGATGGATGGATGGAACCTAATATGACAAAACAAGACCGCTGTTGTGAAGATCGCACCTTGTGCACAAGTTTTTGCATCTCTAGGGGCCTTATGTCACACCATGTGAAGGAGGTTTTGCATCTCAAGGGGCCTTATGTCGCACCATGTGAATGAGGTTTTGCATCTCAAGGGGCCTTACGTCACACAATGTGAATGAGGTTTTTCATCTCAAGGGACCTTATGTCGCACCATGTGAATGAGGTTTTTCATCTCAAGGGACCTTATGTCGCACCATGTGAATTAGGTTTTTCATCTCAAGGGGCCTTACATTGCACCTTGTGTATATTGCTTCACATCTCAAGGGGCTTTACATATCACCATATACATAAGGTTTCTCCTTTGAAGGGGGCCCCACATTGCACCTTGTGCATGAGGTTTCTCATCTCAAAGGGGCCTTATATCATACCTTGTGCATAAGATTTCAAATCTCAAGAGGATTTGCGTCACACCTTGTGCATACAGTTGTGAATGTCATGAGGGGCCTCACATCACACCTTATGAATAAGGTCTCATACCTCAAAGGGTGTTCCATAATATTGTGCATAAAGTTTTGACCTTACATAACACCACTTCCTTCAAATTTGCAACTTTGACATCCATAAAACGTTAAAGAAGCATGTAAAAACAACACCTAATTGCCAACTACATGTTCCAACAAAAATATGAATTTTTTTTACTACACTCATTTGACTACATAATCAAATAGTTGGGCACATCATTCATGCCAAAATGACTATGTAGTCGTATGAAAGTAACCATAGATCCATATTTTTGGCATAGCGTTACTAACATACCTTTGTACCAAAAACATTGTTCCACATGCCCCCTTGTCTAGCCAATCTTCTAGCTCCAAGTAGAGTAACATACATAGACATCACATGAAGAGGCTACCTTTGTTACCTATAGCCCCTTCATGGACTTTATAGTCAAAATGAATTCCACTCAAGATACTACATCTACCCCAACAGTAAAGAAAACATGGTAGCTCTTCTTCACCTTCATTTAAGAATACATTTAAGTGGGATTATGGAAACATAATCTACGGTATATAAGGAATAAAATTAAAGGATAGATAATGACTACGTCAATAATAAGGTCATTCAATAATTTCAAAATTATTAGTAGGAGGTTTTACCTATTACCTCCACTATTTGAGGAGGTGATGCTCTAGTTTAACTAATGTTCTAAAAAATATGAGATGGCTTAATTAATCATCACTTTGGTAGGTTCGATCAAGATTAGATTTGGAGTGCCATCACTTTTGTATGGGAAAAAAAAACTTAGGAGTCATGGAATTAAGGAAGAAGATATTTGTTTCATTGCTAAAAAAACATGCTTTTTTTATGCTCTTAACATTATGATTAAAATGACTAATGGGACTAAACAAGGTGTTCAAAATGGTTGGTCGACTTTTGTTTGTTACTCCTTTCAAAAATAGGTATGTTTGAAATGATTTTGATGATTTGTTTTCAGTTAAAATAAACATTATCATTTACATGTGACGTTTTTATACATGTGCGATGTAAGTGCATGTAAGTATAGTAACTAATATTAAGTCATTCTTATTTAAGATTATGATTGCTGGTGTGCAACATTTGTTAATTTTCAGCAATGAATAATTTTATTTTTGTAATTTGGTGTGCCTAATGGCAAGTATTCAATTTTTATTTCTTGATCAAGTTCTTGAACGAAATCATAAACATTCCTAAAGATTATATATCTACATGCAAATTAATTACACATTTATAGTCAACACTAATAGCTATTGTTTTTGCAGGTTCTGATTACTACAATCTTGATTCTACATATGTTTTTATAGTACACCACAAAAGTATTATAAGACATCTCCAAAATTCATTACCAAAACACAGAAATGCAAGAAACTCTCAAAATTGCATTAAGAAAGTATGTTCCAAAACAAAAAGATAGAAAAAATATTCATCCAAAATTTTATTCCAAAACTCTTATTCAAATTTAGCAACCAACTATTTACTAATTACATACCCTACATTCTACCTTCACTAACTAACCAGAATGTTTCCTTAACACTTAGGCATGTAGATGTGTAAACCCCTGCTAGGGTATATCTGCTAGGGCATATCTAGGGGTCTAATAAGATAATAAGAGCCTCTCCATCAAAAGGCTACTGCCCCCAGTCAAGGGTGGGCTCTATATCTAGATGCAAAGTATAATTCCTGGACTCTAAACTTCACATGAAAAATATCATCAACTAGGGAATGGATGTGGATAGTGGTTGATGGTCCTTAAGAATAGCAGAACAACTTGAGAGCTTTCAAGCCAATATCATGATTAAGTCCTTTGCATTGCTTCCAGACATGTGACATAAACTTTGGGTGAAATGAGGCCAAAGACAGGGTGAAGACAGGGTGACTTTATGGATATCTCTATTATCATTTCTTATATCTAGATCCACTGTTGAGAACTGATGCTGTTCGTAGTGGGGCAGTAATGGCAGCTGCTCAATGCCATTCATGATCAGGTGATAAAATCTGAAGTTTTGTGTATGAGACTGAGTGAGAGGCTTTTTGGCTACTGCATTCAACCTGTTTTTTTTGGTGGAGTTTTTTGTCTCTGCAATCTCAACGATTTTCATTCCAGGCCGAAGAAAAGTTATGATGATAAGCTGTGGATTTGAGAAAAAAAGGGAGAAGAGGAAAAAACTGAACAAATTCAAGTTGGCATCAGACCTTACTGAAGGAAATGATAGTTGGTCATGGACCCACTTTGGGATTCTGTAAGGAAGAGAGTAGCCATACTGCAGAGTCTGTGGCTTGGAGTCAACAAGCGTGAAGTTTCAAGGCTGAATGGGGGGACATTAGTGTCTTGGCTACCAGGCATCAGCAGTATCATCTTCTGTGAAGATATGTTTGCATCAGAAATACCGGTGCCCAAATGTTTTATACATGCACATGAACATTCTGCAGACATGCAGGTGTGGGGCATCCAACATGTATGGTATCACATCCTCAATTTGTGAGTGTATGCTTGGTCTCCCAAATTTTGGCTTATAATCACACAAAAAGGGGTGATTTGCTTGTGGGACATCAAACACTTGTGACTTAATTATTAATAGTGTGGCCTGTGGCGTTGGCCCAAGTGTTACCACATCCTCAACTGATTTTTTCTTCGAAAACCTGGTTTTTGGATTTTTTTTGGAACTTGAACAATGTTAAAAACCAGTGTTGGGCAGGTATTTGATTTTTAATTGCCATTGGTTCTGGGGATTTTGAACAAATTAAGAACCAAAAAACTGTGAGTCCAGTCCCAGTTATTTCAAAAACCTCATAGAACCACCAGGTTTAGGGTAAATCGACCTATCATCGATCGCTTGCATATCGTTCAAACACTTTGGCAGATCTTTCTCAATTCTTCTCCATTTTGAGTGATTTAAAATGTTATAGGAGTGCCTTCTCAAGCTCTACAAATTGTCTTTGAAATGCAAAGCCAAAGGACCAGCCAAAAAAGAGCAGTTTAAAAAAAAACGTTTCTTTGACTTGCAAAACACATTTTTTTCATTTTTCTTCATTTTGACCCCTCTTACTTTCAAACCTCATAACTTTCTTATTTCTTATTATTTTAAACAATTTAAAGTGTTATAGAAGCATCACCTGAAGTTCTACAAATCATCTTTGAACTCTAATAGCAGTAGAACAACATATATAGAATTTTTTTGATGTTCAAGAATTGACCTTTGTAGCTTTCGGTGGTTTGTTTTTTCTGAGTTCTTGACCCCCTCTACTTTGGGGGTCATAATTTTCTCAATTCTATTTCATTTTTGACAAATTTTAGTGCAGCAGATGCACCAATAAGAAGTGTTCAAGTTTTATTTGGACACCAAAAACAATGGAGCCCTCACTTTGTATCCAGCCTGCCTTGAGTGCTTAAGTGTTTGATCATTGGCTGGTTTACCCTATGGGTGATTATTTGACACTTTCCAAAACAAAAAAAAAAAACTGCTATTATATATCAAACTGGGTATTTGATTTTTTGACATCCATGGTTATATATCGGAACCAAGCATTTGATTTTTTGAGAATCAGTGTTATCAACCCTAAGAACCGCCCTGATATCCAGAAATGGTTCAGTGCAGTTTCTAATAACCGCCCAACACTGGTTTAAAAGTTAAACTCTTCAGCATTTGAACCAGAATGAATGGTCTCAAAATACTGTAGCCTTGCCATTTACATTAAAGAGTATCTGAAGGCAAAAGAAGAATTACGGAAACTCAAATATTTCACCAAGCAAAAATATACCTAATCTTCAAAAAATGCTCTAAAAGAAACCAAAAATCCTTCAAGAGATTATAACTCTATAACTAATCTCAAGTTTCAACACAAGCCTGGCAAAAATATCATCTTTCAAAAATCCCCATATAAAAATAGAAACTGTTGTTACCTAGGGGCCAAAATCCCTTAAGCTACTATACTCTATAATGAATCTAAACACAATATCCTTGCCTCCCAAGGCAAGGCCAACAAAGTAGTGATGAAATTGTTGGAGTCTGGAGGCTGCTGTTTGTTGGGTCTCTCCCTTCATGGTAGAGATGAAGAAACAATGCGGCTTTTCCTGTGTTCCTGCATTCTGAGGATTGTTCACCAGGTGTTACTGTGAAGTGTGAGATCCATTTTTGGAGAACTTCATGGAACATTATTTCTTATTGTGATTGTTGCTGGTTTCAAGTTTGAACTTGCAATAAGTGGCCACAAGCGGGAGCTGAAACCCTAAACCCTTTATGCAGAGCTACTTGTTATCCTTGAAATCAATTGGGTGGATGCAAATAATCTGTAATGAGCCTGCACAAAACAAAGCTGATTAGGAATAAAAGTGTGTTTTTTATTCACAAAATTTTGCCAAATTTCAACCTGAAAAATATGATTTCAACCTATAATGTGCTACTGGTATTGACTAGTTTGATCCTGATATTAGGTCATTATCATTTGCAAATGTGCTATGGAAGCACAAAGGTTGGGAGTTTCATGGGCCAACTACATCAAAGCGTAAAGCCCATCAAACGAGTAATCGAATATGGCAAGGAGTTTTTGATCAATGTTTTAAATTCAATGTGAATTTGTAGTCCCAATTAGGTTAAAAATACGTGGGGTCACATAGTTCAAAGAGATTATGATAAAAACATCCCTAGTGGTATGCCATCATTTTGGAACATGCCCAAACTTGAGAAGGAAAAAAAATTCAACTTGAAAATAAACTTAAAAAATGAAGTATTCAAACATTTGACCACTTGGTTGCCTTCTAGATCTCGACAAATGTATCCTAAATTTTTTATAAACACCATAGCTACAATGGGTTAGAATTGTCGTAACCTTTACATTTTCACAAGTTGTAAAATCTCCATGCTTCTATAGTTTGTTTTTTTTAGTTGAATGATCATAACCTTTACAGTGTATATCTTTCAAAATCTTGGTGCTTTCAACTATCTTTTTGTACTTGAAACTCTTGAGAAATTTCTTCAAGGCTTAGTGCTATTGGTGGTGAATAAGAAAAGAAGTTACCAAGCATACTCTTCTAATAAGGGAGATGGAAAAGGGAGTACATCAATGTACTCTTCATAGCATTGAAAGGCTTGGCCTTATGCCAATGAAGGTTTGAAGATGGCCTTGGAAGGAAATTATAACAAATTGATTGTGTCTATTGATCAAGCTCAGTAGAAGGAAAATGCTTGGCATAATGAGCTCTTGCAATTTGAGAAGAAGAAACATGAAGACATCATGGCTTTACAGGTGAAAAAACATGATGACTTTAGGGATTTAGTTGTTACATTTCAATTAATTTGCTTTGCATTGCAAATGATTATTAGTGGGTATGCTCATATGTAGTAAACAAGAATGAGGATGAGGTTAAATTTAGAAACGTGATTTTTACATATGGTAAATCAACATTGTCATGTTATGCTTTGTGTGGGAACCTATATGATAGCCTTAGTTCTAGGAAATTGGAACATTATAGGGGTTCACTAGAATGGCAATGAAAACATAGAATTCAACTTTCCACCCAACTTGACAAAAATTAGTTCCAACTTTGATTATTTTAGAAAATGTTGTTATTGATGTTTTATCAAAATAGGCAATGGTCAAGTATGATTACCCATTTTTCATATTTCAAACTTGTTGATTAATATATGTTTGAAAACTTTCTATTGCCAATGTCTTTAGAATTCATTTTTTTGGTAATGTATGCATTTCAATTTAAAGGTCTTCTAACATAATTTTTTTCTTAACTTATGATGTTTCTCTAGCTACATTGATTCCATAATGAGAGGGACAATTGAGTGGATGTGCATACATAGATTTTGAGTAGTAACAGTGAAGCATCTTTTGGCATAGGGGTCAAAATTATCACATGATTGAAATTTGTATATTAACACATAAACAAAGTTTTTAGTGTCGAATTTGTCCTTGACAATGTTTATGTACGAACAACTCATGTTGATATGGATGACAACAACATGTGAGGTTATGAAAAAACATTTTAAAAGATAAATGTTAAACAATTGTTTGTTGCACAACTTCAATTTCATCTACAACATGTCAAAAGATTTTTCTGTTACCATCGTCGCAGTGCCCATGCATGAAGACATCATCATCTATAAAATATTAATGTGGTCCAACATAAAGTTGTGCAACAAACAACTAGTATAAATTATTTTGAGTATTAATTTCACATCAAGGTCCCAAATTGGACACATCAAAATACACCAAATATTTTTCAACCTACAAAAGGCACATTCAACTACCATACAAATACTACTATGTTTGAAATTGAATTTGTCATGTAAATATGACAACAATGTCTATGTGTAGATCTGGTACAAGTAACCATTTCAATTGGGTGTACCCAACATTTGTTATGATGATATCCGAAATATTTGTTCTTTGGATTCACCTTTTAGGGCCATTCAAATGAAATCTTGATTCCACTAACCAATAGAGTTTAGGATTTATTAAACACATTAATCATGCATAATTCCAAGGAAACCTACCAAAAATCCAAAAATCACATTCTCAAATCCATGATTATTTGCACAACACAATTATAATTATGTTTTTTTCATAATAAATTATGGATCTTTCATGACTAAGAAACTCAATTACACGTGTGCAATCCAAAGTTCCACAAACTTGTGGGATTCCCTTCAAACATCCAAATTCCCTTTTTTATTAATTCAAAATATATTTTACCTAGCCATTACAAGTGATGTTGTCCACAAGCAAATACACTCTAAACAAATCTTGGAACAAAATTTGACACTACACATTCAACAATTCCAAACAATTTAAAGATATTTGATCAAATATCACATGTTTTTAATCTTCAATTGCCACATGTTTATTCACATGTAATTTTCTATCAAGAATGCCTCAAGGAAACAACATGGATGGTTTTTTTTGAAGATTTGGAGCTATCAAGACACACAAATACTCAAATTTAAACTTGAAATTTCAAACATCTTCCTAAAATGCATTAAATGTTATTGACATTAAGTAACACATGAAGTTTTTAATTAAAAGATGTAGAATTAGCAAAAGCTTTTAGAAAAAGTAATTCAAAAAACAATTGATAGAAAATTTTAAAAGATGTAGTTAGCAAAAACTTATAAAAGACAAAGTTAATAGAAGCTTCTAAAAAAAACTCCTTGAAGAATAATAAAAAAGGTATAAATCAAATTGTCACCCAAAACCCAAGAAATTATAGAGTAATAAAATAGTAAAATCATGGTCAACATAAAAAAAATTAAGGGTTATTTTATATAAGCTTATCAATAAAATAGTTGGATGAATGTCTTAGAAGGTTTATGAACTTCTAGAAAGCTCCATTGGATAATATAAAAAAAGGTTTGAAGGGCATCAGATTTTAGTTTCATCTAACAAGTTGTCACATTGTATTCCAAATCAATTTCATGCTTAATTTGCATGATACTTTGTTTAAGCAATAAAGCTATATAGTTATTTTTCATTATTTGTCAAGTACACATAATCTTTTCCTTGTTATATCTTTTTCTTGTCCTTGCCACTAGACCCTCTCTAATGACAACATTGCTATGCATTCCCCACTAATGTATTATTTGGGCTTATATACCATAGCCCATATTGTAGCCCAAGTAAATGTTTTTGTTGCCAAAGTAGAATATCCCAAATTATTACAATTTCCTCATTTAATAGTATAAAAAAATGGACCATCTCTATTTCAAAATCTTGTTAAATCCTCTCTAATGCCAATAATATGATAACAAATGAGATTTGATTCAATAGAGTGTCCCTACACAAAGACATGAACCAACATTACTATTGCCCCACATAAGATGTTGAATGAAATGACAAAATGACAAATATGATGATCCATATTTGTTATTGAAACAAAGTGACATTACAAGTTTCTCCCAAGAGACAAAATCCAATGAATAATTGAACATGATCAACATTACAAGCTCATTTGGAAAGATAATATTTAAGTCACGACAAAACATTATGTTCCTTTTGTATTCCCATTTGAAAATGTGTTCCCACAACTTGCATTGTCACAATAAAAATTCTTTGTGAAAGTGCACAAGGAAACAAAAATCCTAGTTGGGTGGGCTTCAATTGTGACAAATTCTCAATGGAAAGCTACCCTAAGACCATGTCACACAAATATGTAACAATAACCATCAAAGTTTAGGAAAATGTTAAATAAGTTTTGGGTTTTTATTGCATGCAATACAAAAATTACAAAAGTATTATCTACTTTTTTTCATTATCTACCCTTTGCTTTATCCATTTTTCTTCAAAAAAGATGGATATCACTTAGACACATTGTGGTGCTACCCATTACATACTTTGGGTCTTCTTATGCATAGTTTGAACTAGGGTTCAAGTCTTGTTATTAATGTTAGTATGAAAATAATTATGGAAAAGATTAATTAAAACAAGGTTTCATTCAATCACAAAAATTTACAAGTTTTATGTGGTATGACTATTTAACTTCCATGTCAAAATGACACTCATTTTAATTTGTTTCACATGAATGACTACATTATATTTTTAAAATTTTTAAAAGAAATTTGAACCCAGGATTGAAGTTTAAAGATAACATGTTATGAATCTTTTTTTCTTCATACTTTCTCAAAAATAAAATTAAAATTTTAAACATTGAAATTATTTTTTTCATGTTAAAAGCCAAAAACCTAACACATGAACAACAATAGACTCCTTTTCCATAAAATTATCAAAAGAACTTGAAATTCTAAATTCATCTTTTAATTTCCAATAAATGAAGATGGCATAATTTAATGCATCATTTAGTAACCAATGACATTTAAATTGATTAAGAACATAACCAAACATAACAAGGGAAAAGACATCAACAATGATTTGAAAGATGTGCCATGTCAAAGGAGGAGGCATTCGTGCATTCATCCTAACTATAACTTGCCTATTATAACATTAAACATTCTTTTTTGAAATTGTAATGCTTCCTAAAAATGGATAATTTTGCTCTCAAATTTACAAAAGACAAAAAAAAATTAGAACTTACTACTAACTGAAACTAATTATAAAAATTGCAACACATATATTTTTCATTTCAACAATACATCAAATTTTAAAAATACCTTGTCTTCACTAATGTATTCAACTTCTTTGGGGCCAAACCAAATTCAACTCATGCTTTGTTCCACTCTTGTCAACCTTTCCCATATTTTTTGGCCAAGTTATACATTTTTACAAATCTCATTGTGCATTCTTAATATAAACATATATAAAGTCTTTACAAACTTTTTCATCTATTGTAGCATATTGATAAACCTTGGAAAATGCATGCCCAAAGCAAATGCCTTGATAACTTTCCTCCAAACCTAAAATGTCACAATTTACAACTAAATTTAATGCAATAGTCTTTCTATTCAAATTAAATCCCTTATTTTTCAAATAAGTAATAATTTTTTTCTCAAGTTATATTTTGTTAATAACTCAATCAAGTTTTTAGCCAAAGTCTTCCTAGAAGTATTTGCATCCTCATAAAGACCAAATGTAACATTTTTTAACTACCAATTAGCTCCCAAAGTTAATCACAAAAAAAAATTTGTCATGCATTCTTTTTGACATCCAAAGATCAAAATTGGCTATTGCAAAATTACATTCTGCCAAAGCTAATAAAACATGTAATTGTTTAATTTTTTCCACTAATTCAAGGAAAATTTCTTGAAAAAAAACAAGTTTTGGACACAAATGTGAACATAGGTGCTTCATCCATAGACTTTCCACAAATTGCATGGATAGATGATTTTTAATAATCAATAAGCCAATATCCTTAAAAAGTAATTTTTGCTACATATGATCCTTTTGGAAAAGATCTTTGGCAACAAAAAAATTAACAAATGCACTACCAGATGGATTTGATTTTTCTTTGCATGTTGTTTTTCCACTTTTCCTCTCAATGGACTATTTACTTCCTCCTTGAATATTTTTCCAATAATAAAATGGTTTGCATTTTTTTTTTCAATGTTGTTATTCCATTTGTTTTATTATATATGATTATATATATTTTTGCTTGAGATATAAAGTTACAAAAAAAGATTGCATTAATGTAATAATAAATACATCTCATGTTTATGGTCATTTCACATTAACATCCTTTTTATCGTTCATTAGAAAAAAACCCAACGTAAATAATTTATACCATGTGACTTCTAAATTGTTCATTGAGTGTGTAAATTTTTTATGAAAAAATCATTGTTTTTTTTCATTTTCAAGGTTCCGACTATAAACTGGGGTTTATTTCACATTTTTACAAACATTTTATTTCCATTACATCATTCACGAACACTTCACATGTATTTTCATTTATCATATTTTCATTTTCAAAATATTGAACGATTTTCAATTTTTACAAAAAAAAACAACCTTGAGATAGAGAAAAAAATCCAAACAGATGTATGATAAACCAAAACACCAAAATCTACCTTGCAACTTAAAATGAAAAATTTTACAAAATAATTTACAAATTATCCAAAATTTTCTTCAATTTTTTTACAAGTAGATGCAAATATTAATGTTGGACTCCTTTAAGAATTGTTCCCGAAAACCCCATTTAAAAACACACGCGCACACACACACAAACCAAATAAAAATGGAAAGAAACAAATAATTTTATTTTTAAAAAACAAATGGAAAGATTCAACTTTTTTTCTTTTTATTTTTTATTGTAGAAAAGTTCCACAACTTACATAAGGTAATGTAAGGGGGTAGTACAAGTCACCATGGCATAAATAACATAACAAACCAATAGTAACACCAATGATGCAACAAACCAACAACATCACTAGAGGGGGTAAATGGCAATGGCGGGTACTTGGTAATGGGAGGTGTAGGGTAACATGATGAACCACCAATTTGCCACCTACAAGGTGATGTGATGGGGGTAGTACCTCACCTAAACACATGCAATAGAAGTAGTAACTAGCAATGCAAAGGAACAACACAAGGAGGTTCAAGTGGGTACTTGGGAATAATGCAACGAAACAATAACAAAATTAATAATAAAATGAACTAGTAGTAGCACCATCAATGTGACTAATCGACGTCAACACCAACAATGTGACAAATCAACAACAACACTAACAATACAATGATTTAGCAATAACATGAACAACTCAAGAAATAAACATCAACACCAACAATGCGAAAAACCCGGACCAAAACTAACTACAAAATGATCTAGCAATAACACCAACAATGCAACCAACCAACATCAAAACCAGCAACATGACAAACCAATATTAACACTAACAACATGATGATCTAGATCATCTAGTAACAACACCAATGTGTTTAACCAACATTAACACCAACAACATAACAAACTAACAATGACATTAACAATGCAAAAAACCAACATTAACATTAATAGTGCGACGATCAATCATCAAGACTAGCAATGCAATGAACTAGTAACACCGATAATGCGACGAACTAACAATACTACCAACAACACAATGAATCAACAACATGACAAATTAACAACAACAACCTAGCAACACAACAAACCAACAACACTAGCAATGTGATGAAACAACAATAAAACCAATAACATGACTAACCAACAACACCACCAATAACATAATGACCCAATAACACCATTAGTAAGATGTTGAATCAACAACATTAACAACATGACGGACTAATATCAATAACAACAACAACGTGACAAATTAGCAACATCAGGAACGTGATGAACCAACATCGTCAACAACACAATGAATTAACAATAATAACACCAATGATGGAATAAACTAGCAACATTAACAACATGATGATTCAATAATAAAAATATTAACACAATGAACCAATAACATGAGCGATGTGATGAACCAATACCACATTACTACAAAATGTGGGTGCAATTCACTAGTCTCCATTCATTAGATTAATGAATTCATTGCTTCCCTACAAGTCTCATTCATTACAACTATTGAATTCACTCAAAATCCAGTGAAATCACTTGGTGTATAGGGACACTTTTGTTGTAGTGCCACCATTAACAATGTAAAGACCCAATAACATCATTAACAACATGACATTTACTAACACCATTAGCAATGATGCAACAAATTGGCAACACTAACAATGTGATAAACTAAAAACACTAGCACATGACAAACTAACAACAACACAAGTAACACGACAAATTGACAACAACATAAGCAACTTGACGAACCAATAACACTAACAATGTGATGAACCAACATGAGAAATTAACAACAACATTAATAATGTAAAAAAATAACTTGAAGGAACAACACAAGGGAACAACACAAATAACACAAAGGAACGGTGCAAAGTAACAACACAAGATAACAAACACATACATGAAAGAGAAAAAAAAAAATGATTAAAAATGGTTAACCCCAAAAAGGTTTTTATACCAATGGGCACCACCTAGGCTTCCCACCTAACAATGAACCTTTTCTATCTACTAACCTTAGCCCAAAACTAACCTAATTCAATGACTAATATGTAAATTGAGGTCTAGTTTTCTCATAGAATTAAATTGGTTCTCAAATTTAAAAAGAAAAAAAATTAGTTGTCTTTTGGGTGATATGTTAATTCAATTTTCAAACTGATTATCACCTTTGGTGATACCAATCGATTATCCTTATGAGACATGATTTGAAAATTGGTCTAAGAACTAATTGAGGTTTTAATGAAAATTAACCAACACTGGTTCCAACCATATCAAGGAGCAAAAATCTGAATGACTAGAACATATTGGTATGAAATTGTAAAGCCAAAGCCAAAAGTTCACCCAATCTAATTAATTGTCAATACCAAGATAACACTGGTTGATACATGGTTAATTATTGTAGTTAACTATAAGATAGGGAAACAATGAATTCTTTTCCTTAACCATACATCATCCATGTTACATGGTGTGTTGAGCATGTTCATTCTGATGGGGTTGAATCAATAGGTAGGAGCTTCACAATAATAAGCTTACTTTACCAACACAACAAAATAATCTTAAGAAACAATCTAGAATTGATAGAATACCCATCTTCAATCATGTGCATAAAAATACATGAAGTTTAGGACTATTGTTGGTAGGAGGAAGTACCAAATCTAAAGCACAAGTTTGATAGGTTGAAGTCAATAGTGTAGATTTTCAAGAATGAGGTCAAGAATCTTGTCGATACTTTGTGGGTTTCCTTCTTCTCAAGAGTGCAGAAAGTTTACTGAGTAAAAAGCTTGAAGTAGGATGAGGAATCTAGTTAGGTGTCCAAAGAATAGATGGAACATGTGAATGTTTTTTTTGTATGTAATTAAAGGTTTGGTTTTTTTATGTAGTACATTACATAACCCTTAGAGGATTTGTGGGGCTAGTTTCATGGGTAACGAGACAAAAAAAAATGTCAAAGACCCATTCTAGGTCCAAAATTTCAAAAGTTTAGATGTCGCATGACCTTGCAACGTTGTAACCATTGCCACCTTCATTTTTTTTGCGATCAACTATTTTTGAGGTCATTGTTTTTCAGGCAACAAAAATCATGTGTGTGTGTGTGTGTCGTGTGCTTGGGCTTTTGTATCAGCAAGCCTTGGATTATTCCCAAATCCCTTGTTGCATGTTGCCAACATCAAGCAACTATTTGCTTTGGCATGGGTTGCCTATAAGCATGGGTGGGACAAGAAAAGCCTAGCAAGAGCGACAATTATTTTCTTATAACTAGCCACCTACGTGGAATGTTTTTTTCATAAAAAAACTTTTTTATGAAGATAACCAATCCATTGAAATGATTTTTTAAGAAACTTTAGTACAACAAGTTTTTTAGTTTTATAGGATTGGGAAAAAGACATGGTAACTGTAATATTTTGGTGGTCATGTGTATAGGTGGTGTTGAATTTCGTAAAGTAATGGTGATAAAGTTTTTTAAAAAAAATTAAGGTTTGTCATTGGCATAACACCCTAGTTAGGTGTCACAACCCTACTTAGAGGGAGTGCGAGGATGAAACTCACACTCCCGAATTTGGGACTTGGGAGTCCATTCGGATGTGGGTGCCGTGAAGAGGCACAAAGTATACTATATGGGGGAAGGTGGTGGCTTCCCCCAAGTCCGGGTTGTGGTGAATCAAGTGAATCCAGAGTTGCCCGTGGCTTGTCCTAGCACCAAGGGTGCTCCAGAATGTGAACTAACCAACTTGTTGGTTGGTTTGATGCAGGTTCGAGTAAGTGAATAGCTTGTCACTCTTCCTAGTCCCATCTCGGAGCTTCAACACGCCCCTCTACCCCTTCTAGTGTTGAGAGCTGGAAGCGTGCCCCAAGTTCCTCACAATTTCGCTGTGAGAGTAACTTAGACCCAACTTGAGTTTAACTAGGGACTTGGGAGCGCGTCACTAAGGAACTTTAGGTGGTTTTCCATCATTTTTCTTTTCACAAGCTTAATTTTGGTATGGTTACTTTTCTAGATTTAACATTGCCCAATATAGGTAGGTAGTCTTTAAAAAATGGGGCACAAAACATCCCATGTCCCTTAGTTTACCATGTCACATTGAAGCTTGTAATTCCCATCGCCCATTTGCCTTTTCCTGTGTGACCACATACTTGTTCCCCACCTCATTTCCTATGCATAACACACACCACCCATTACCTTTCCTTATCATTTTAACAACCCAAGTGCCACTTACCAATTCCCCCTACCGATCTCCAATCCTTTGTGCAAATCTAAGGCCCCAACCTTACACTTTCCCAATCCCCATCGATATGCACATATGGGACCTTTCCCCATCTATTACACCAACCCCTACTATTGTTCATGATCCAACCCCACAACCTACCCCTATCTCCCAACCATGAACACAACTTCCACCTAGAACCTCTTACATTAGTAGAAAACCCCCCCTTTTGCAACTACGTTTTCAACTATTGTTCAACTACAAACAAAGTCGAAAACTACACATATAGTTGCAATTTATTTTTTGCAACTACTAACCAATAATGTCGAAATGTACAAGTCAAGAGTGAAATTATGGTCGAAAGTGCATGTCATGTGTTAACACCACAACAATAGGCACTACATGCCACTACTTATTAATTTAGTTGAAAATTGCTCTACCAATATAGTCGAAGGATGTTATCAACTACATTCGACTAATGGATGAACTTCATCCACAAACTAAATATGACATCAGCCAAAAATATAATTACAATTTCAATTAGGTTGCAACTATGTAAGTTGAGCATTTCAATTATGTCACAATTATGTAAATCGAACATTTGGCTAATGGTTTGGTGACATGTGGCACACTCATAATGTTGACACATGGCACATTCATAAAATGTGGGATCAATGAATAGTTAAATGACACGTGGCATGCTCACAAATTTTGGGGTCAACAAAAATTAAATGGCATGTGGCACATCCACATCAATAGTTTAGCCCACATGGTGCCTAAACATAGGTTAGGTTTAAACCTATGCACCTAGGTTAAACCTAAACACATGCCATTTAATTTAGGCTTAAGTTAGGGCTAGATCTAAGCATTTATGTTAGGCCTAGACCTAAACCACATGGCAATTAATAAATGAAATCCTATTTCATTTGGTTTAATTTTTAGGGTTGAACCTTTTTGATTGGCTCATCCCAAATGGCTATTAGATTTTCATGTTTATTATTTTTTCCAACAATCATAGTGCACTTCTTTATATAGTTTGGATTCATGGAATGGAAACCAAACAATATGGGATAAAAAATTTAGTTATGACCTAAGGTAAATACACCTATCACCGAACATTTAACGATATTAGATCATTATAAATTTCTTGTCCATGGTCTATTTTTTTTGAAACTTAAAACAATTTAGTAGTCCTCCATTTATCATATCCAAATCTATAAAAAAATGCTACAATTCAATGGAAAATGAGCAAGATATGCCCTTTCAAAGTGAAGGGGGTTGTGCTTTGGATTATTTCATAAATGTTCAGTATGATTTTGAAGCTTCAGCTCTTTAACTATTTTTTAATTTAAAATCACTTTAAACAAGTTTGATAGATTTTGAGATAGTGCATTTGTAGCCTTTGAAATCATTCAAAATGCATGAGAATTGAGCAAAATATTGTTGTTGGAAGTAAAGGGGTTTTAGAGACAAAATTTGAAACAAAATATCACTCTTTCTCTTCTTGCATTCTTTGTTTTGTTCCTTTGCTTTTGAGGTTCAAAGACTATTTGTAGCTTTCTATTTTGGACTTCCAATGACATAAAAAATGTTCAATTTGGTGCAAAAACGAAAGAAAACTTGAGAACGTTCAGTGATAAAGTACCATTTGCTGTCTAGCCTAGTTGTAACCCAGATAGTTGTAATTTAGTTCTACAAGCTAATCTAAGCTTAGTTAGGCCTACACTTAAACTAATAATCTTCTTAGATTAGGTTTAGCTACTTATTTCTAATATTTATTCATCAACTATTTTTAATTATATAGTTGTATAATTAAATAATTAAACATATTATCATCATTTATTAAATAATATAATGATTAGTTTATTTTAAAATAGAAATTAAATGTATTTATCTATTAAATAATTAATTTTCACTGAATATTTTTTATAACTCGAAATTAATTATAAATTCTTATTAACATTTCATAAAACAAAAAATTAACTCAAATATAAATATTCAATAATAAAATTTAGATGATATTTTAATTACATTAATTATTATAATTTTGTGATATTTAATAATTGACTACAATTACAACAACAACATTAATAATATTATTATAACTAGTAGTTAAATTAGGCTAGTTATTTAAATATTTTTATCTTTATTTTTATTTAGCTTGTTGGAACTATTAAATGACTTAGTATAATAAATATTAAATAAGAATATATTATATTATATTAGTTCTAGATACAAATAATTTCTGAAATTATATGATAATTTATTAAAAATATTTACTAGTTATTCAAAAAATTATTATAATTTAATAATAAATGAATTAATACTTTTAATATATGAAAAAATTATTGGAACTAATGGAAAAAAAATTAAATTAAATTAAAATTCTAAAAATGATTAATTATGTATCATTACATGATATGTTGTAAACTAAAATTGAATTTACATAGAAATTATGAATTATGCATGTATTGAACATACACATTATTAATTGAGTTATATTTCAATTTTTTTTAAAAACTTAGTTTCAAATTAAGGTAATATTTATATGCACAAAAAAATTCATCACATGTTATCATTCATGTATACAAAAAAAATTTATGTGTACCTTAATAATTAATGAATATTTATTATAATTTGAAAAATATCAAGAAATTCTAGGTATAAAAATGAATAAACATCAAACTTCCACCAAATTATGCATTATGTATCATTACTTGATTTTTGTAAATCAACATTTGAATTAAAAAGAAATAATAAATTACATATATTGAGCTTCCATTATTACAAACTCTATTTCAAAATTTCCTTAAATTTTATTTTGAAATTAAATTTTAATACTTAGATGTGCAAAAAATATTTGCATCATACATAAACATTCATTTACACAAATAGAATTTACATGTAGTTTAATGTTTAATGAAAATTTATTACAATTTAAAGCAAATAATCAGATATCATGTTTATAAAGATTAATAAACATTGGAATTCCACAAAAAATATTAATTATGTATCATTATTTGATAAGTTGTAAACTAAAATCCAATTTACATATAAATAATAATTAGGTGTATTGAACATGCACATTATTACAAATTTATATTTCAGAATTTTAAAAATTTTCCTTCAATCAAATTTCATTATTTGGGTGCACAAAAAGTATTTGCATCATACATAACCATTCATTTTATACAAAGATAATTTACACATAATTTAATCTATTAATGAAGGTAGATAGTTAGTTTTTTTTTATTCTATCATGTTGAAATTTCCCAAACCAAATTACTTCATATAATGATATTGATATCTTTGAAAACCTAACAATGACTAGGGGTGCATTGACTTGGGTTGAAATTTTTTGGAGTTACAACGCAAAGGTTATTGATTATTGAACCTTTTTTTTAATAAAAATTAATAAAATCATAAACATAAATTTTATTCGAATCCAAAGGTGTACTTGGTGTTGTTGGAAAGTAAATGTGAATTAGATTTAATGAAATTTACTTCATAATTTTCACACTCAAGGTGTGGAAAAATTTTGAATGAATTTTGTTGTTGAAAATTCAAACAGATTAGAACAAATTGGGTTTAGAAGGGAAAATGAATTGAGTGTGTTCACATTTTGGGCCAACAACACATGTTACCTTATTAAATTATCCGTGAAAGAAGGTAATTTATTTTGTTTTGTCAGAATGGTATTTCTTAAACCAAGGTATCTTAAGTTATGCTATGGAACTTATCATCAAAAAGTTCTCAATGAATAAGGGTGCAACGATTTGGTTTAAAATGTTTGGAGTTATAGTGTGGAATCTATTGATTATTGAACCATTTTTTCATTGAATTTTTTGAAAAACCAACATTGTAAATTATATTGGAATTTGGGATTGTTCTTGGTATTATTGGAAAGCCCTCACTAAGTTTGATTTATCAAAGTTGGTTTCATAATTTTGATACCTAAAATGTGAACAATATTATTGAATTTTTGGTGGGTATGTATTATTGTTGGAAATTCAAACAAATTGCAAAAAGGGGTTTGGAAGGAAAATTCAATTGAATGCATTCAAACTTGGGCCAATGACATACGATACATTAGTGTTTAATGATTTTTATCATATTTTAAACAAATATTAAGATATCGTGTGTATAAAAATGAATAAACATTATAGTTGCACAATATTGTTAATTATGTGTGATTACTTGATATGTTGTAATGATCTACATATAAATAATAAATTACATGTGTATTGAACAGAAACATTATTACTAACATTTTTTTATATATAAAAACTTTATTTTGAAATTAAATTTTAATATTTATATGCACAAGAAAAACCATTCACTTATACGAATAAAATTTACATGTAATTTAATGTTATCATAATTTTAAATAAATATTACAATATTATATGTATAGAATTAAAGTTACTTACTAGTTGTTTAACCTAGTTGAAAAAGATAGTTACAAACAAGACTATATTTCATCCATCTTTTAATACATTTTATCATCCAAAATAGTTGAACACTAGTCAATGTTTTGACTATGTGCCAATTAAAGAACATTAAATGCCAAAAATATTTGAAAAATGACCCTTTAATTGAAACATGCTTCACATTGTTTACCCAATAGTTGGAAGTTCAACTTGGAAATATTGTCAATGTTGGGAATATTTGGCAAATGACCATGCAGTTGAAAAATGCTTTCAACTATAGACCAATATAGTAAACAAATCAACTTAATTAGTAATTGCCATAATTTTATTTAAACATAAAAAAAATCTAGTTGGAACATAGTTGTAAATGTCAGGTAGTTTAAAACTTTTGGTTAAAAAGGGGGTTTTCTATTAATATTACCCCACTTGCGGGTGTTAGTTTACTCTTTGAAGGTTAGCATGTCACCAACATTCTTGTCAAGCATCCAATTCATGTATCCAATCCCATGTGACCAACTTAATGCAATACCTTCCCCTACTCCCACCTTGCATGCATATGCTTAAGCTTGGGTTTCAACATTGGATGTCCTTGGGTCTTTCCATTTAAGTTTTCATCATCTTCAACTGTATAACCACATTTTTGTTATTTTACAACATGATGTAAAAATGGCATTTCATTTTCCACTGAATAAGTTGGCATAGGACTCGTATGATGTTACAGTTTGGCATTTGCTCCTCTTATTATCATAATGGTGTCTTTTTTTTGCTCCCTTAGGGCAAAGCTACTGAACATAGAAAAATGCAGATCTAATTCAAATGCTTTCTAACAAGTGATTGGGAAAACATGCACAGATAATTTTTCTTATGGGCCTAAACCTTAACAACAAATTTGAGTTTAATGCTTCTTCCCAAACATAATCCTCCAGCTCATAAAGGTCGTCTCTGTAGTTTAGTCCTTGGACGTGCCTAGGAATACTTTCAGGCAACTCAAGCTTTGGCACCATTTCCTTTAACACCACTTTAATTTTCACCATTCTACATATTGAATTAGATGGTTTTTTCCCGATTCCTAAAAAACTAAAAACCAAATCAGGACCTCAAGCTTTTGTTAGACTCCTTCAAATTGGCATTTTAATGCATGTTGCATTTACTTGCAAATGGTCATTTCAGGATGGTTTTTGAACTTGTTTGAGATTAATTTTTCCCAAAAAATTATGTGAATGGATTTTCACAATTGTTTCAACTTTCTTTTCATATTGCACAAGGTCACATTCCACGTTGAATTACACGTCCTTGGAACAACCCACCTCTTAGCCATGACCAAACTTTAAGAAGGAATTTGTCCCATTACCGTGGGGGAAATGTTGTATTAATTCACAAGTTGGGTTTTCTATTTTCAATTTTGTGATGATTGTGCAACACATTTTTCCCCACACCAATTCAAAGTAGCAACCAAGGGTGGATGCAAAATAGTAATCCATGGCACTAGGTGCACCTTGGACCTTCACCTTGATTGGGTTGTTTTCCAACTAGACGTATTTAATTCGGTTCTAACGAAGGATTATATTTCAAGAACTTTATGCAGCAAGTGGGGACATCATGTAACTTATCCCTTTTGTTCATACATTATATGCTTTTGAGTTTGTTTTGTTTTATAGTCATTACAACTATGAAGGTGATGTTACTACCATCTCGTTTGCTATGGGAACCTATCAAGGTGATCCTTTAGGGGGGGCACTATTTGCCCTAGTCCCCTATAGGGCATTACTTTTTACAGCTAATCAATTTTCTCTTAGTTATTTCCATCCCTTATAGGCAACACTCACATCATAAGTGCCCTTTCAATTATATCATCTACATATGACCATTTTCAAACCAAATTTTGTGCCATAGGTATTTATATCCAACCTCATAAATGTGTAACATGGTCCCATTTTGGCTTGCCACCTGATTTTATCACCTCATCCAAGTTTAGCACCCCATTAGAAGGAATTAAAATCTTGGGGGTTCCATTGGGCACTTCATGATTCACATCATCCTTCATCAAAGATGCCCTCTTAGAGGATGTTTAACATATCAATCTTTTCCCTAAAATGGGTGATGTTCAAGTAGCCTGTGAAATTTTAACCCATGGTTTCGTGCAATGGCCATTGTATCTTTTATGATGCACACCTCCCTTTTCCACCTTCATAAACTCCCTTGTTTCTTTTAACTTTTCCTTTTTTCAAATGCTTGGACATCTTTTGAATCCAAGGTTGTTTGATGGCCTAGAAGGACCTTTAGTTCATAAACAAACTTCTTTCTCAATAATTCTCGGTGGCATTAGGTTCATATCGACAACCACCATCGCTTTAACAACCTATTTAAGGAATTGGCCTTTTGTAACATCAATCATAGCCGTTAGTGTTATGGTTGATCAACATCCCTTCCTTTTTGAAGCCCTAACATGGGTCGACAACAACACCTTCCTTTTCCAACAACACTTCAAGGCGACATGTGACCTGCTACCGCCCCCAACACACACATGTCTTCTTCTTTTTGAATAATTCATTGGGCACCAAATGGTTTGATTTCAAGATTCCATTTTAAAGTGTCTACATCATCATACCCTTTCTAACATGCTCTTTGACATTATACCTAAAGCCCATTATGCTCAAAATTTATCATGTTCCGACCTTGGGGCGGGCGTTTTACTGATGGTTAAATTGATTTTCCTAACCTTTCAACTATCTTTCCCAATTTTTTTCACAATGTTTTGAACATGATTCGGATTACCACATCTTACAATTACAGGCCTCTTTCAATGTGTGTACACACACCCCATTGACCCTAGGGTATCCACCTCTTACATTACACCCATGGTAAAGAACACATGGAACTCATGATGTAGTTCGTGACATCTTTGTTTCCATTTCACAAAATGCAAGCTTTCAAGTGGGATGAGAACAACTACATGTGCTTCCTTTAGTCACGTTCAATTCCTCCTGTCAATGAGTTGACATTATGCTCACCAAAGATTGCATTCACACCTTAATTGATGTTGTTATTGCTAATGTAAAGTGTGCGAATTTACTTCCCTGATCTAGCAAAACTTAAGGAATACTGCTTTCGATGTTTGCTCAAGCCAAAGAAAGGAGCTACCATGATCAACACTCTATGAATCAATTCCTCCCTTTGGCAATTGATGTTTTTGTATGCCTCCACAAACAAGATGATGTGTTTTTACACAATTGTGCTAATGCCATTTGGAGCTTCAAAAGCCTAGAAGGCCCTCCTCTTCCATCTTGGTTACTTTTCTTCATCAAAAAAATTCAATTACACTACAAAGGATGCAAGCATCTTCCATCTTAAGTCGGGCAATAGCAATAGGCTTGGCTACTTCTCAACTTCCACCCATTTAGGACACAACCCCCATAGCCACGGCCAACCTATTATAGGAGGCGGTCAGTTGTTGAAAGGGAGAGATTTTGACATCTAGTTTGTGCTGACTTGATGTCATTTAACTTCTCCTTTTTGCTTTCCAATACCTTAGTACATTTCTTGCATCTGTGGTGTGCTTATAAATAAAGTTTTGCTGGGTTCTGTTGATTAGTGTGCACACTGCCTCTGTCTAATCACAGGGATGATCAAATTTGCAGCCACAGTGTATTAGCATCCACCAAACCACCACACTATCCACTGGATGAACCTCAATTCTGTTAATATCTGGTTTCACCTCCATAACCCTTATGTAAAAGTAGGCTGTTACGTATAGGTAGGAAAATTGGTGACTATTAAATAAGTAGATGGTTTCTATGAGTAATGACTGTCTTTACTACCTACTTAGGTACTAACAGCCTGCTTGTGAGTTGTTAGTAGGTAAAGTAGTAAAGAAAAGCAACTGAGCTAACCACTGTGGCACACTAGGAAGCTGGAACCCAAGAGAAAACTGCATACTCACCACTTGCTATACATCCTTCGTGGTTCTGTGGTCGGTGCTGGTTTACTATGAGCCCAATTTTCATCTCCCCCCCTTTTTCAAACAAGCTGTTGAAATTAGGGTTATCGCAGTCCATGAATGATTTAGACATAAATTATTTATTTATTTATTTATTATGTTGTCACATTTTTGAAAATGTATTTTTACTTGTGTCAAAATTTTAAAATTATTGTAAAATTAAGAACTGCAAGTTTTCTATTAAGTTCGAGAACTTAAGACTGAGACAGTCTAGACACATAAGCATGACAAGGCTGTGCTTATTCTTTTTTACAACCCTTACTTACCTGCTGAAAATTTCAGAATTAAAAAAAGCAAGTGCCGAAGTTAAGATTTAAAATTTATTATTTGGCAGTTTGTTGTCAAATCTGACACATTACATGCTGAATATTTCAAAATTTTAAAAACCAAGCATAGAAGCTAAGATTTAAAATTCCTTTAATAATTGAGCAGTTTGTTGTGGAATCCAATCAGGGAGTACGGTAATAAGTTTTGCAACCTGTTTGTGAAATTTGGGTGGGGGAGATGAGATAAAAGAGAGATTCCAGAAAGTTCCAAAATTAGAATCCCACCCACAACCAGGCATAAATTTTTTTTATTAATATCCAAAATCCAGTCTGTGACTTTTGAAAATTGGATTTTTCTATGCTTAAAAAAGATACTGTTCTTCCTCCTCTGCTGCAAGTTGCAAGTGGCCTACTTTTAGGGTTTTTCTTTTCCAAAGTGAGGGGGGGGGTGCGCGAAAAAAAGGCCTAAAAGCCTCTATTGGGGGGAACATTTTCCCCAAAGTTCGGGGTTTTATTCATCGTGCATAAAAGTAAATTTCCGTGGTTGGTATGTACCTTTCGGCTTCAATGGGGTACGACCTTCGGGTACGTTTTTGGCCAATGGTGTACTAAACATTTTTGGCTTTCACTATTTTTATCTCTGTGTTCTGTGTTCGAGAGTGGAAGAGGTGTGTTTGGGGGGGGGCGGGGGAAGGGGAGGTGGGGGCGAATAGC
>Ga0116229_10001090_pt1:0-40000 | contig 41088 bp, 30 predicted proteins | sample S1TSphgellanicum_3_FD_87313 | JGI IMG/M metagenome (GOLD analysis project Ga0116229, IMG submission 87313) | Host-associated microbial communities from peat moss isolated from Minnesota, USA - S1T2_Fc - Sphagnum magellanicum MG | ecosystem: Host-associated > Plants > Peat moss >...
GTTTGACATAATAATGATTTTTATAGTTAGGATTACATGTGTTAATGTCCAATGTCATCAAACAAATAATGTAAACATTATAAAACAATTTGTGTAATGGTCATAGTTGGAATATGTGATGTTCTTAAATTCAAAATTAACAATCACACCATTAGATCTTGAGTGAAATTAATGAACATAGAATAAACACACATTGTTATAATTAATGTACATATTGTGTTAATCCAACTTGATGGTTAAAAATATTGTAAAACAAATAACATGCAATTCATGTTAATCACGTTGGTTATGAATCATGATTGAAAGCCAATTTAATTTTTTTTTAATGATAGTATTAAATTGGCCTAATGGGGTATTAATCATGGACCAAACGCAATCACATATTCATGTTTCCAAATTTTCAAATCCAACCATTTAGTGATATTACTTGGAACCCATTGTGAATCATTGTCATTTGCCTTGATTCGAACGTGATGAAAATAATTCACCTTTTATTTTCTTAAACTACTTAAGTGGTTACTATTATTTTGATGTGTCATCACAGCACTAACAACATGGAAGAAGGTTTGCCTCATCTTCCCTTTTAGTTACTATTGGTGAATAATTGAAATATACAAAACATAAAAGTTCTAGCAATCATGAGTGCTGGTAGTGATGTTCATCATTGTTGTTACCACATATTATTATTGTTGACCCCAAAGAAAAAGAAATAATTAAAGAAATAGGTTGAAGAACAAAAATGAAAAGGTCCCATGTGCTAAAAACAAGGCTTACCTTTTATGTTTTCGAATTAGTAGCTTCAAATTTAATGCAAGGGTGGTTCTTCACAATTTAGGTACCCAAGCTCCACTAAGGTTCAAATCCCAAATAGACAATTAATGGAAATTATCTCAAAAATTATCAAAATCATTTTCAAAATGTTTCATGTCAATTCGAACTCTTAACTTAGTTACAACACAAATTGTTATACAAAACATAAAAACAAAACCCAATGCTAAACAAATTAACCTAATTGTAGTATTAAATAATAAACATAATTTTTTATGATTCAAAACAAACTCATTTACAATTACCAAAAAATTCAAGTCAAAACACAAAATGAAAATTTAAATTAAAAAACCGCATGTAAATAAAAATTATATAACATTAAAAAATATCAAACCACAAAAAATATCAACTCACTTACATGCATAATTTTTGATGTTGTGAGATGAAGCTCCTGGAACATTGTTTTTTGGCTCATTTGTTAAACAATGTTTTTGAGGGGGCTAGGTTTTGCTTAGTGCTTGTTGGCGGTTTGGTGAGTTGATTGGTTTCCGAATTCGTGAGCGGGCCTTCGTCTTTTTAACATCTTGCATGTAATCTAAATTCACCACATCAATAATCAGGCGAAATGAATTTTTAAAATTTTAGTGAATGTCGGACCTCGTGAAGATTTAATAAATTATGTATTCAAAAAAATATATAAAGGAAACGAATTTGTAAGCTCATTTAAGTTTCTCACGTGTTTGTGAAGTTTGTAATTGTTATGTCTAAATAAATTTGCCATTCTTCTAGCCGTAGCCATGGCATGGTGATTTTTTGAGGAATATGCAGTAGTGAAGCATATCCATAGATGTTAATAAGGACATATTTTCCGCTAAAAGGGATTCGTACAACTTTGTAAAAATAAGGCCGGGAAAAAATTTAGGGTTGCCGAAACCACCATCTAACTTGACTAGATGGGATAAATTTTGAATTCTTGACATTTATGGCAGGAGCTTAATTTTTTATAGAACTTTTTTTTTTGGATAATAACATTTTAAAGTTACTTTATTCGGATGGGTCTCTGAGACCAATATGATGGAACAACAAACTCTGAATGATATAACATATGCTGATTTATGCTTAGTAGATACGCCTTTCTCGAGGGTAAATCTTTTTTGCCGCGTTTGATAATCAACCTGAAAATAGACTTGACAAATGGCCTCCATAATAGTTCATTAATATACGTATATATATTAACTAAAAACTAGCATATAAAAAGGTAAAAGTTAACTTTAAAGGAGAAATAAAAATGACAAATAATTTCATGGATAATAAGGGTCCAATTCTTGTTCGAAGACGTTGGATAACAACATGTTCTTTGTCGATCAACTATAGTGCGGCACCCTCACCAAATTGGTCAACTCCGAACAACAATTGCACAACAATGTCAAAAGTGAACCCATTTAAATTTAAGAGAAAATAAAATTAAAGAGAAGTAAAAAATTATTACATATTGCCATATTTTTTTACAAAGAAGGCATGCATTTAGAGCTTTCATTATTCTTGCATCGAATATCTCCACTAAACAATCACACTTAATCCATGGGGAAAAAAAAGAAAAATATTAATTGTGAAGCCATTACAAGCATTTTTTACATAATGTTGGGCAAAAACGAACAGTTAGCATTTTTGAGCTTTCATTATTTTTGCATTGAGTATCTCCTCTAAATAATCGCATTTAATCCTTGGCAAAAAAACTAGTTGTGAATCCATCACAAGTATTTTTCTCATAATGTAAGCAAAATTGAATAGTTAGCATTATGTTGACAAATCTATTCGTTATCGTTATCAATGTCGCCATGCGATATACAAGTCATAAGCACATTCGGAGATGGATTCCGAATTAGATCATCAAGTTCTAGAAAACATCCTACGTCTATAAGGTGATATAGTGTCATGGAACGTTTGTCGTAGCGATCTTTTGTGCAAGACTTCACGTATGCATGGATGACGACATGGTCAACCACCCCCAAATGAACATGGGCGAGAATGCTAGACATTTGCTCTTCGTCGTCGTAATTAACAGGGGAAAGCAACTTGTATAGGTCTATGGTCGAAATGCAATCATTCTCATTATATACTCATGCCTTGTCTTCCCGGGAGCCTAAAGTCGTAAGGATATGAGATCGAACATGTGAGGACATGTCCATTAGGTTTGCAACGTCGAATTTTTCAATTTGTAAAAAATAAATTGTTGGACTCAAAATATTTTGAAACAAATGGACATAAGATTGACACTTCCTACAATATAAACACTAATACAAAACTAACAAGAATCGATGATCAACGCATTGTCATAAAAAGGATTGGCGATAAGAAAAAACTAATTACACACCTTTATAGACAAAGGAGCTTCTCAATAGTGCACGAAGGGAATGAAGGCTCTGCGATTCAAGTATATCAACTGCCCGCCAAAATAACCTTTACGTGAATGATTCAATGTGTCGACCACCCTATGCTATCTTTTATATTGCTTTGAGTTACCGTGAAGCTTGTTTCATTTAAGACAAAAAAATTTTGCTTACTTACAATGATACTTTTTGGACCAAATCTAAACATCGAAAAATTACCTGCAAAGTCAGGGGAAACCTAAGAGCATAATCACATATGAGATGCAAGTATAAGACTTGACATTGTCAAAGGAAAATAACATAAGCGAAAATTCAAAATTGATTTTTTGGCCGAAGACTCGTAAAGTTTCCTCTTTGCATGTCTTATTTTGATTTCAACCACTTATTCACATCACCCTTGTAAACCTTACTTACCTGACGAACATGTTCGACTAGGTCTGATCAATGCACTAACCAGGTGATGTGAAGATATCTCAACCATATCTCAGAGGAGTGTACCTAATATGCCATTTTAACATACCAGTTAGGTATTGGTATTAAGTTTTCTTTTTCAATTTGGACATTGGGTGTGAACATGAGTATTCAAATGTTCTTCAAATAAACATGTAATGTGAATCTACATGATAACCCACATATTTTAGGGGCATCATGAGTATGAACAAGAATAAAACAATAATCTCATACTAGTGCAATATGAGATAAAAGCATCTTGATATTGAATATTCTCATCAAAATTTTATCTAAAATGACAAAAAAAATCCACAAAAGAAAGCCAAATTTGATGCAAGCCAAGGTGTTGTGATTGTGTGACCAAAAAGGATGGGAAGACAAATCAAAATAACAATCTCAAAAGAAACTCAGCATGTGATATACAACTTCTACACACTTTGTTAATATCAGATTGATACAATTTTGCTTACATAAAATCATACATTGGATTACATTGAATAACCAGTGTAAACTTCCAGAAATTGTACCATTTGGAAATCCAGGAATCGATCAAGATCCACCCTCCAAGACCTTCACTTACAGCATGGCAATTCCTATTACTGTCCAATTAGGTCAGGCTTGTAGATTTTATGTATACATATGTTAAGAAAATAGTACTCTTAAGTGCAAATCAGTACGTGGAAATCTTTTGCACATCCACATCAAATCACTCAATGTTTCCTTGCAATAAGAAACACCCATAACAGTAACTTCTAACCCACTCAAATGTTTCTAGGATTAGAATCCAATCTCATAACCAGGATCCAAAATTGAGCTGCAAAACTACAAGCTTATGTGAAGGTCAAACAGGGTAAATGTCAAATCAAGTAATGGGACTGAAAAGCTTGGTTTTGTGTCTCTAGTATCCTGAGCCTAGTAATCACTGGAAAAACAAATTCAATTAACAGATGACTGGAAAATGTTCTCATCTAATGTAAATCAGAAACAAATTGACAACAAAGGAAAAAAATCTCATCCAAGGCAAATCAGAAACAAATCACTGTCACACAGCCCTTTCCTATCACTGTAACAGGGCATTCAAATTTATTTCTACACTGTTTTGCATCAACCCATCTGAAGAGGTGTGCACTTATCCTGCCTTCCCTCGAGGAGGTAATGGTGCTTCATTTACAGGCTTGGATTTTCTTGCTGCTGGATTTGAGCTTCTTTCTGATTGAGATGACATCACAAGCACCTGTACACAGAACAGGCTCAGTTCAGACCAACTAAGAGTTGCACAGTTCAAGTCCAACATCAACAAACATGTTCATGCATCCATCCCTCTCACATATGTCAAATAAGTGAGCAGTTAACTTTTCAAATGCCAAGATTATCAATGCAGTTTGAATGTAACTCAGTGGTGTAAGAATCAAGTTGCAATAGGACAACATGCAATTCATAGAGACAGCATCCCCAAAGTAATTCAGTTTAAGGAGCTCATTCATCTAAAAGATGTGCCATACTACTTTTCCATCATCAAGATTTCAAGGGTTTGAAAATGTCATATACATTCTTCAATGGAGGTTGGAAAATTGTTGAATGAAAACACAGACCTGAATGCAAATGACAACCAGAAGGAGAATTCCAACAATCCATGCAATCCCACGAGATGAAGCCAACAAGGGTCTCAATAACCACCATGATGCTGGCAGCAACAAAAGTGCCCAACCTATCACAATCTGTGTTCCATCATTGCCAGATGGGTCCCATTCAAGCTTTAGCAAAACAAGACAGCAATTAACAGTGGAAGTCAAAGGGCATACAAAGCAGTGGATTGAGGCTGAAAAAGAAAGTACATAAAAAATTGCTAAGGAGAGTTGAGAATAAAAATGTATTTTTGAGAAGTCCTGCAGAGCAGTACATGTGAAGCAAAAGGAAACTGCAGAGGCAACTAAACAACCTGTGGGTAGTCTGAAAGAAAAAGGAAGCTATGGGAGAGGACACACAGAACAACAATAGAGCAGAAACTTAATTGCTGTCAAGTTGAAGATTACAACTTACAAAAAGAGGAAGAAGGGGCCGTGGAATTGGTCTATACAAATTCTCTCCAAATGTGTTCTCCTTCTCATGTTCATCCAAAAGAGCATCCTACCATCAAACCATTGAGAAAGCCCATCAGTGCTTTGAATCCTAAACAGTGCCAAACCAGGCTTCAAGGTATATAAAAGCAAAATTGCTCAGTAGATAAGTATACAATACACTGGACTGTTGGAAGATGATCATAGGGGCAGGAGTCATTCCAGGTTTAGGGTTCACATTACTGGGCATCGCACCTTCCTCCATCTACTCATCCTTCTATAGTTCAAGACGTTTCCACCAGTGACAAGGTATACAGGATAAAATTTGTCAATCATTGATGCTAACAACTATCCCTCCACATCACAGCTACCAGAATAGAAGACACCCTCTGCCAAATCTGGCAATAGCAACAAGGACAGTACCAAATAGCACATGGGTACAGAAGGGACAACCTTTGTTGCAAATGCCTTGTGACACCAAGAAGCCAATTCTTCATCAGATGTTGGAAGCTCTGTCATTGATGTCCGCCTCACATGCATATGAACCTGTCCATACATAATAACTCTTTAACCAAAGTCAGCCAAGAAAGTCCAAAACAAGTTTTGGCTGACTTTCATGGCGAAGATTGACATGTTTTCTTATTTCTGTATACTCTGCAATGAAAAAGGTGGTTGATGTAAGACTTGCAATCATGCCAATCAGAATGCCTTGCATGATCTTATAGGTTAATTCTTTGCTGCCCTTGGGAGAACTAATCCTGATGGTATATGCTGGCAAACCACACAGTTTGACACGCACAGACACCCTACAATAGCCAAAGTCAGCAATGAAAGTCAATCAAAACATGGCAATCTTCCATATTGCCAAATAAGAAGTATGAAAAGAACCCTGTCAAGATCATACCACTGATGGCTGACCCTTGATGAGCCGCAACATAGTTGGAGCAGGGAGATCCTTGGAGATGGCTACTGTCACATCATATACCGCTGGTACAAAATTGCGCATGTTTTGAACAGCAGAAACAAAACCCTACATTCCAGACCACAGACATTAAAAAGCTTCATAACACATGTTACTGTATTACTAGGTCATGTTTGAAAGTGACACCTTGACCTCTTCAAGCAGAGGAGGGAGTAGTGAGACTTGCCTTAGTGCGAGGGACAAGAACGTGACGTGGGACACGCATTCCATGAGAACGTGCAAATTCTTGAGCACCGGTGAGCTTGGCCTTGGTAAACCGTGTTCCCTCAACAAAAAGTGCCACCCATAGGACCCGTGGAAATCCCTCAAGTCGCTTAAACCCAGTCTGAAGCAAGCCCAGACACACCTTGAATTTTAGATTAAGGCAATTCATTACTGAGAAATTTTGAGGTCAAATTTTGCATCAGGGTGAGAGTCTGCCCCCTTCACAGACCATAATCTCATTGATAGTCAAAGTATCATTAGGCCCACTTAAGGAACTCCAAGGATAATATCATGTATTAGCTTCAATGTACTTCATGAATACATGGACCCACTATCGAATCAGCCTGAATGAATTACCTACAGTATTGCATTTTCATATGAAAATAAGAGGTTTCACAAACCATCCAAAGATAAAAGAGCATTGCAAGAGTTTGGGAATGACAACAACCTTCAGTGTATGCTCATCTCTAGCCCAATTTCGGGCCAAGAAAACATAGTCAGAGAACCACATGGACCAGCCAATGACGGGTAAGAATTTTGTAGATTGTTTCATGATAGCCCGTGTTCCTCCCAGACACCCACAGCGCTGCACTCCACATGAACTTGATTACCTCCAAAACAACAGGGAGCCTTATTCAGGTCACTCAGACCTGCCTGACTCATCTAAACCCCTGTACTAGCTCAATCCAGGTTTCTTCTTACTGTAACAAAATGGTTGCAATTGCAATCACAATCAACTCATTGAAACTAGTTGTCTCAAGAGAAATATCTATGTGATTGGAGAGAGAAACTCGCACAAAACATGTAAGATAACCAAACAGATGCTGTGTACGTTCTGGTCAAACCAAAACAACACGAATGAGTGTTGTCATAACCATTTGACCTGTCACTCACAATGTATCAAACAATCACCGGCATTACAAAATGGCAGAAACTAGCTGCCATTCCTCCCCACTGACTTCATCTGGTGCCAATGGCTGGTGTACATAAGTACATTGCAATCTGCTCAAAACTTAGTGCAAAAAACATACAAAAAGCTTTGTCTGAGTTTCAGTGCCATTTCCAGGAGCAACAGGAAGATTCTGTCATTATATTGGCCAGCAGTCAAGAGGCAAACTCATGTAAAGGCAAGGAAAGGCAAGAGAGGGAAGGAGAAACCTGAGCCATAATCCAGCCCACAAGCCAATCAATATCACTGCGGTGATTGGATATTACTAGAGCATGTTCCTTGCCTGGACCACAAAACCATAAATTCATCTTTTTAGTTGTACCCACCAATAGGTACAAGAAATATGGCTTCAACTGATAGAGGGATGAATGGGAAACAAAAACCAATATAAACCCTAGGGTTATATTTGGAGCTAGATAGCTGTGCAAAATACAAAGTTTATGGCATGAGAGACTAAACCAGGGGGTTGGACACCATACCCATGTGGTTCCATGTTGACAAATCAGCATACACCCGCACCTGCATAAAACGGTCCACAGTTAAGACCTTCTAAGAGGATTGGGATCCAAACAGCAAAACTACCATAAGATTGAGAAAATTGACAATTCTGGGAATGGAAGAAGCATGCCTGAACACCAGCCCACCAATCAACAAGCCAAATAAGCTCTGACCACAATGCCTCCATCATGACCATGTTTACAATCCTGAATATACGCCTTGACAGCGGCAGCACAAACAATGTGGCCAGCAACTGCAGCACCGAGTTTAATCTCATCAGCTCCCCTTGAAGACCATTCCAGCTTAAACCCCCTCATTTTAGCAAACACACACAATCCATCTCTACGTATATTCTTCTTTCTTGTCCATGCAAGACACGGTTCAGCAGATTTATTTCACGAAGATACACTGTTCCAGCTGAAAACTTACATTAAAGGAGGGGGGGGGGAGGGGGGGTTGCACAGAAACTATATATCTCCTAAAGTGCAATCCACAACACAGAGAAACCCTAAACCGGCATTACAAGCCGCAATAAAGATTGCAACCAAAAAGTCAATAATAACGCAGAGTGTTCTCCAGAAAACAAGACTGGAGATACCGAAAGAAGGAGAGAAGTGTGCCAGGAAGGAAATGGTTTTTGAGTGTATGAATGTCTCACCTGAAAGACATTGATGATTAAACCGGAGAGGAAGAACATAAGGCCCAAGGGTAATGCGATGAAAGTGAAGCCGCCTTCCATTCTTGTTGCCTTAGGTTCCGTCCAAGCTGTATGTATCTCACTTTCTGTGTCTCTCGCTCTCTCTTCTGTCCTCCCCCCACACACGGGAATCCGTAATTTTTCCCCCCAGTGTTATAAGAATCCTCTCTTGTTAAAGACAGCTTGCCTCCGAGAAATCGTCGCACGCCATCGCCATCTCTGGAAAACACAAGCACACTCCCAAAGGGACTCTCGGCTCCTCTCTCTCTCTCTCTCTCTCTAACGACAAAAAACAACGCAAGAAGTTTTCATCCATAATGAGCGGGCCTTCGTGGATGAATGATAATGTCTGTGGGATGAACGAGGATGTAGAAAATACTTGTGCTTCACAAAAACTCCCGGTTCTCTATCAAAGACCAAAACAACGCAAGAAGCTCTCATCCATAATGAGCGGGGGCCTTTGTGGATGAATGAGAGTGTCCGTCGGATGGATGAAGCTATTAATGAAGTTCTAGAAATAGTTGTTCTTCAAAAAGACAGGAGCTTCTGTCTGTCTCTCTCGAGTCTCGACCGAAACAACGCAAGAAGCTTTCATCCATGATGAGCGGGGGACTTCGTGGATGAATGTTAAGGCGAAAGGATATATAAATAAATAATTCAGATACGGTTATCAATCAACTACCAAATTAAAAATTTCAGGGCTTTAGGGTTAGGGTTAGGGTTCCGTCGGTTTCATAGAGTTATGTTGAGCTCTGGAAGATTTCTGGAGTATGATGATCCAAGATTTTGGTCCATCGTTTTGTTCCTTTAAAATCTTCAAGGAGCTTTAGATCCTTTCTCGTATCGAAGATCAATTCTTTCTCGTATCGAAGATCAATTCCTCCTTATTTGAGAGCCAGGCGAGCTTGCCGAAGAACAAATTTGGAGTCAAGACCGATAGAAACAGGTGATTTTGTTTTGTGATCGGGAGTGGGAAGATGATAGGGAAGAGGGGAAGGGCAGCAGTGGTGGTGATGGGGGATCTAGGTCGTAGTCCTCGAATGCAATATCATGCTCTGTCTCTTGCACGCCAGGTACGAAATAAGTGGTTGTTTTGTATTTGCTTGTTACAACAGAACACTGCAGTTGTGGTTAGTTGTTGGTGGTTTTGAGCATTCCATTGTTCGTTTACATCTTGCATTGTTTCAGATGCTTTCTTGACATTTTACACCACCTTCCAGTGTTTTGGATATTCTTTAGATGTTTTTGTAATGTTATTGCGGCAGTATTGGAAAAGCAGACCATGATGGGGGGAATCTGTTATATATGTATGGCAGGCTGGTCTGGAGGTTGATTTGGTGGCTTTTGAAGGTACTTTTTATCTTCTTCTTGCCCTGCTGCATTTTTGCAGTCACCAAGATCTGTTGCAATAGGGCGTCAGACAGGCAGTGTGCAAGAGCTAAATCCTACTCTCTGCAGACTACAAAGAGATTCTTTTTAAAATTGCTTTGTGTTTGCAGTTATGTATGCTAGGGTTTTGCAGAAATGTACATTGGAACAATGAGGCAGACTTTGTTAAAATTTCTGTTGGTGGTTGGTTGTTTGAATGCAGGAACAGAACCTCATGTGGAACTCCTGCAACATTTACACGTTCATCTGCATCTCATGGCAAATGCTCATTCCTTTTCATGTCCTGTTGCTCACAATACAAAATGACCTGTTCTATGTGGGAAAATTCATACCCATAGCATGCACCTGATCACGTGAAGTTCTACAGCAAGAAGTATTATAGATGTTGAATGACCTAAAACGCTTTGCATACATGATTGTTGCACAATTAAATGTGCTTAGGGAGTTGCACTCTTGCTGACTCTGTCATGACTCTCTGGGTGGTGCTGCCATCTTTGTATGTGTTGCACCTTGCAGAGAGCGCCTTTCCCACAAGGTCTACCAAGGATACTGTACCTGCTGCTTTTGCCACTCAAGCTAGTGATTCAGTTCATGACACTTCTTTGGGTGCTCTGTGTCCAAATATCTGCTCCAGATTTCTTTTTGGTCCAGGTATGACTGAGGGAGAAGCTTGCTTGTCATGTACCCAAAAGTTCCAGCAATGTGCCTCCTTGATTGATCAAGGATAGTTTAGTGTTTCTTTAGTTTGAGTTTTTCATTCGGTGATTTCCTTTTAGTTTATGTAAAAACAGTGCAGGTGATGACTCCCTTCCATGGCAGTGTTCTTAGCAAACTCTTGGGTGGGGGGTATTTTCAGAATCCGCCATCTATACCGTTGTTGACAGTGGTGAGGCTAGCATGTTGGATTCGCAAAGCAGCTTTTGTGATTGACTGGCACAACTTTGGATACACTATTTTGGCTCTCTCGCTGGGTTCCAGTCATCCTCTTGTGAAGATTTACTTCTGGTGTTTATCCCACCTTTTCAAATTGTTTGTGGCTCTTTACTACATTACACTGATTCTCTGCAGTTTTCTTTTCTTTTTTTTTTGAACTCTTTTTTGTACGTGGGTTTCTAGTCATGGGAGGAGGCTACATGCATACTGTAGCTTGCGATGCGTTTCATTGCTGTGTCAGATTCTGAAAGGCAGCCGGATGTTTTGTTGTAAGTTGCATGATGCTCAAGCTATCATTCACAGGTACGAAAGAGGGTATGGAAAGATGGCCAATGGTCACCTCTGTGTTACAAAGGCTATGCAACATGAGCTAGCTCAAAACTGGGGCATTCGGTATGTTCCAACTGGTAAAAGGCCTTGGACTTGAAACTTCTTGAAGGGCCAATTATTAATCCTAGGACTCGGTTGGCATTGTCAGTGTCAAAATAGCCCATATGTAGAAAGATGGTACTATGTACCCACATTGTGCCTGATTGTAATGAGCTGGTCAACTGATGACCTTGAACTGTGTGTCTTCTTTTTGCTGCAGAGCCACTGTTGTATATGACCGGTCTCCAGAATTTTTCCACCCGATATCTTTACATGCAAAGCATGAGGTGAGTATCAACTGGAATAGGCCAGATGTGCCTTCTGTGTTTCTGGTTGACTTCAACTTTGCTGCGCCAGTGGCAGTACTGAAGAGTTCTTTTGTGTTCAGCTATTTTGTAGGTTGGACACAGCTCTCACACATCCTGTTGGCATCCGGGATTGTTGTGGTGATGGACTGAGTGATGTTCAGGCACATACGGACAATGTCAATGGGGAATCTCAACTTGGTTTGTATCTTAAGTCCCCTTGTCTTTTCTGCTGGATTTGCTAGGTGAAAAGCATTCCCAAAATTCTGCTCACTCTATTGTAACACCAGAAGTACTCGTGACTCCTAGTCATGAACATTCCTGTTTCATTGAAACTATGTATTGTATCCATGGGTTCCAGATCATAAGGCTGCTGGTCCTTCCACACGGAAGTTGCTCACAGGGCAGCTCCCTCAAGCAGTTTCAGGTAGTAGGGACTTTGGCGGGGAAGGAAAGAAGATAGTGGAAGTGCCAAATTATGAAGTACCATATGTGTGCCACACACTCTTCACAAGCTACACTAAAGGAGGTGACATGGATGGAGCATGGAAGGAGATCCAAGAGGGTGACTGTTACTCATATCGTGAAGGCAGACCTGCGCTCATCGTTAGCAGCACTAGCTGGTGCAACTCCCTCATCACTCAGATTAGTTGTCAGCTGGTTTCACCTCACAATGCTAGACAATTGAGCACCAAAGTAAGCAATTTCTTTGTAGTGAGGGTTGGTGGGAATCAAGGCTCATATTCCTGTGTGCATATTGTTCTGCATGCACTGGCAGTTATATACAGATATTAGGGTTGATGAAGGGGAGTTTCAAGCACAACTGGATGCCAAAAGGCTGCATCCTTTGAGTTTGGAGTGTACTTAGTTCAAAGGCAAGCGCTCAGGTTCTCTCCCTATCCCTCAAGTGACTTGTGACTGGAGTGCAACTGGAATGTGCAGGACGGCAGATGAAGATTTTGGAATTTTGCTGGAAGCAGCAACCATGTATGATCGGCGAGTTGCTGCTCTCTTGGGAGAGATTAATGCTGATTTCTCAGATAGAGCGGTGGAAAGTTATTTCGATACAGGGACCCAGAACCCATTTCCTCGTCTTCTTTTTGTTATAACAGGTACGAATGTATTGCAATGTTTCGAAATCTGCAAAGATAAAATTCTCAGTTGAGATTGCAGAGACTTGTCTTCTGGCACCTGATCTCTATCCTTTCAAGTGCTGTGCCAGGGAAGGGGCCTATGCGGGCTATGTATGAGGAGCGCATATGCAAGTTACGGTTGCAGCGGGTGGCGTTTCGCACCATGTGGCTATCTGCTGAGGACTATCCTCGGCTTCTAGGTGATAATCACTTGTGTTTTTGGAACTTGATTGTAGATGAGCAAAACTGTTTCATGTGTTTGATCATCTGATACCAGTGGCATGGCTGATGATCTTGATACAGGAGCTGCTGATCTTGGTGTTTGCCTGCACACATCCTCATCTGGCTTGGACCTGCCCATGAAGGTTGTTGATATGTTTGGATGTGGCCTCCCTGTTTGTGCTGTCTCCTACTCCTGGTGCGTTGGTGGCTACTCTCCTTTCATGTCATCATTTGTCCTGCAGCTACACCTGAGTTCTAGCCAGGGAAAGCATCTCTCTTGTTTTTTCCAGTTGCATTTGACATTTTGTGGGGTCTCTCTGTGCAATCACATCAATATATTTCATGTTAAGTCTGGGCATAGTCAGGTTTGACTCTTTTGAATATACAAAGGGCTTTCTCAAGTGGGGCTTGGGTGTTCAGCATCAGAGAGTTGGTAAAAGATCAGGACAATGGCCTCTTGTTCTCATCACCCTCAGAACTTGCTAATCAGCTTCTGGTAAGCTTTACCTGAAATCAGCTTATGTCCTGTTAACATCTGTGAATTTGTGGTCAGAGGAGCCCTTGTGAGGTGATCCCTGTTAGATCACACCATTATTGGTGTAGCAAGAAATTCAGGGACTCTTATTAGTCATTTTGTCTCTTGAACTTCCTGGGAATTGTTGAGCCTTTCATCTTGCATTTGATGCTGGATTTTAAGTGTCATTTTCTGCACTGCGAACAATGTTTTGATATTTTCTCATCACAGGATTTGTTCAAAGGCTTTCCAAAGGCATGTGATCTCCTGGCAACACTGAGGACTGGAGCGTTAGCTTCAGGCTTAGCAACTCGCTGGGATGATGAATGGAGAGAGCATGTTTTGCCTCTACTCACCAAGGTTCCTTCAATTCTCTCTTTTTTTTCTTTTTTTTTTTTCCTTAATGAGGTTTCAGAAGCTTCAAAATAGTATCTAAACGTTCCCAACATGGTTATGACTTCTACATCAAGCCCAGAGCAATTGTCTAGAGAGTTAAAAGAGTTGGCATGAAAGATGCTTACTGATTTTGTTAAAAAATCTGAGAAAAATTAGTGATTATGCATTGCAAACAGGATACAAGATGACATCCATGATTGCATTTAGTATGTGCAATTTTACTGAGTGATTAGTTTGCAGGTTGCAGGTGGACGGGAGCAGTAAGTACGAATGTGCTCAAACGGGGGACACATGAAATAAACAATGGAAAGACTGCTAATCCATCATATTTCTGTTTGTTTGAATGGACTTTGGAGGTATACTGGCCTACATTAGAGAGGATGCAGGATTACAGCAACAATTTGTGACAGCAAACTTTTGAATGTCCGGGGATCATACTTTTAAAGTTTTGAGTGTCAGATTTCTCAGATTCTAATTTTTGCTAATATTAAAAAAAAATGAAGAAAAACACTGTCATGGGCAAGGTTCTTGCGATATTTGGCAAGAGAGTGGAGTTGCACCATCATGTTTTAAGCTGGGTAAAGCCCTAGTAGTGTAGGGCATTGCACCCACAGACCTCCAACTCCACTCTAAGTTTGCATGTGTAATGGAAATATCTATTGCGACCATATAGATCACTTGGAGAAATTGCTCAGTGTATTGGAAATATCTATGAATAAGAGCATCTCCAACCCCGCACTGGTAAATTACATCTATAAATTAAAATAAATTGGTGTTTATTGAATGCTTAGTGTATCAACTTATTATCACTTATGCATCACACCACGGTCTTAAAAAAATTTGAGATTTTTTTTTGCATGTTGTTATTTAAAAGTGCATGATTCATACTCAAGTGTATTTCATTATAACAAATCATAGGTTATTTTATTAGAAACATTGTTGAAAAAATCAAAAAATTGCATTTGTCAACTTGACCAATTAGTCATCTTGGACAAGTTAATTTTCACATGTTCAATTTGATTGGGTCTTTTTTTGTTAGGTTTTTAAAATTAGGTGTTCTTATTATGTTTTTTTTACTCGTCAAGTGAGATTGGGCAACAAAAAATTATGTAATTTGTTAATATTTCTATTAAATTAATGCCCAGATAATAATAATTTATTTACATACCTGCCCCACTAATAATTAATACAATATATATAAATAGCTAGGTTGCCTTAGACTGCCTAGCCTAACTAACCTAGATAACTTGGGCTAACTAAGCTGACACAAAACAACCTATGCAAGCCAAGGCACCAAGGTACTAACTAGATTGCAAATGTGAGGGTTTGAACTCTTTCATTGTCACATTGAACAAGTTTTTAACCATTGCACCACGATTTGTTACAATGTTTTTGTTTCATCTATTCATTCAAAAATTACATTTTAAAGCTTAATAACCTATTAAATAATACATTATTTATGTTTTGAAACATGCATTATTAAATTATAATTAAATATTTACACATACACATCATGATTGCAAATTGTCTTAAATGTTTTAAATTTTAACATTTTGTTTCATATGAAAGGAGGATTATGTCTTGGTATATTTTAAACCACTAAGTCGTATATAATATCCATACATCCTTTAATGGATTTCATATTGATTTATTTTCATAATGTTTCTAATTTCAAAAAACGATAAGATTAAATTTAACATGACAATAATTTTTTGGTTTGTTATTGAAAACCAAAATTAGAAATAAACCAATATGAAAATCCATTATAATTAAAATTTAAAAACTAAATTACTGATGTTTTAATAATTATTTTTTTGGTAATATCTTAATGGACACCTTTCAATTGAAATTACAATATATTCAAATAATATCCACCATTATTATTTTTTTATCAAACTTGACAAGTCTACATTATTTTTTATCAACGTTATGATTATAAAATTAATTACGTATAATAAAATCATTCTAAACATCAAAATCATTAATATTTAGTGAGAAGTGGCATTTAACAATCTTTTGATCACCCCACACATGACTTGGGGGTGGACATTTTAATTTGCCTCTTTTAAGAGGCCTCTTATAATGGTGCATTCACACTTCTTGATGTTAAGTCAGTGTTAAATGGAAAATCTAGGTGGCATCCTAGGTGGCACCCATTGTTAAATGGGCTATAGCTTAATGTTTAGTGAATGTTCGCTTAACATAAAAAAAATTTCATGGCTAACATTTTAAGCATCCACGTGTATCTCTACCTACCTAGTAGTCACCAAGTATCTTACCTACCTACCTACCTACCTACCTACATAGTAGCCACTTACATTATCTACCTACTTATTATGCTTACCCGGGTAGTTATTAGGTAGTGTGGAAGTAGTAGGATGGTTCAAAAGATAGGTTACCAAGGTGGTTTGCTATGTACTAAGCATCATCCATATATATATGTATGTATGTATGTATGTATGTATCTATGCCAACATAGACTTACTTAACTAGATAGTAATCACTTCCATTTTCTACCTACCTACTATTATACTTACTCACCTAGGTAGGTAGGTAGGTAGGTAGGTAGTTTTGTAGGTACCTAGTGTGTGGAGGTAGGAGGGTTGACAAGATAGGGTACCAAGTAGGAAGCTCTCTTTAACTAAGTTGTGTGGGTTCTTCCAGTACGCCGCGGGAGCTTCGAAACTGACAACTCTTTTTGCCTGGAGAAGTCTTTCTCAAGAACAAACTCATAGTAGGTGTGCTATATCACGTAGCTGCAAAATTGTTCATGCAAGCAAGCAAGGACCCCAGGTCAGTTGGCAACTATTCTTGACTCCGGTTTTGTTTTTTTGTTTTTTTTTGTTTTTTTGTGTTTTTTGGTGTAAAGTTTTGATGTGAGCATCTGAAACCGCTTGAAAAATAGGTAGGGGAAATTGTGTGCTATTGGGTTGTTGTTGTTTTTGCAGCGAGTCGTGGTTTGGTAGTCTGAGGTTTTAGGGTTACAGGGGGGGAAAAAAACAAGAAGCTAAGCTTTTTGGGGTTAGCCATTGCTGGGAACAGTTTCCTACTTCCTCATGTTCTTCTTGCCGACAAATAAGGTTCGATTTCCACCGCAATGGCGAGTGGATTTTAAGATGGGTTTTGGGTCTAAGTCAGATGTTATATTATGTTCTTGTACTCGGAGTTTTCAAGAACATGTTATGTTATGTTCTATGTTCAATTTGAGCTTTGAAGTCTTTTTTTGTTTTTTTGGTGTTTTTCAGAGTGGCATTTGCAACATGTCCTAAGGCTTTTTTTTCTTTGTCGTTTTTGGTGGCTGCATAAGTATGAAACACTTTGTTTGTCCACTGTTGTCATGTTTCTTCTTCTTGTTGTCTAATAGTTGCACATAAGTTCTGCTGCACTGCTCATTAACAAAGAGGGGAAAAATAAAGTAGGAGGATACTATTACCTGAGAAAATTAAGGGGGAAAAAATCCATTTCTAGGGTTTAATAGAGTGATTTGTTTTCTAGCCACTTTTCTGTTTGTTTTTCTTTTTTGACTTCTTTTGGCTGTTACTGGAGCAGCACAGCTTAAAATCTCAGTGAAGGATTTGATTGTGCAGGGTAACTATGTCAGGAACACGTGTGTCAGTGGGGACGGGAGAAGAAAGTCGGAAAATTGCCATAGCTGTAGATCTGAGTGAGGAGAGTGCTTATGCAGTGAGATGGGCGGTGGCCAATTATATCCGTCCTGGGGACCATGTTACCATCCTCCATGTCAGACCAACAAGTGTTCTTTATGGAGCAGATTGGGGAGCATCAGATCACATCTTGGAAGCTGACAAAGAATCACAACAAAAGGCTGAAGAGGACTTTGACACTTTCACTGCTGCCAAGAGCACGGAGCTTGCAAAGCCACTCTTGGAGTTGAATATTCCACACAAGATACACATAGTGAAGGATCATGACATGAAGGAGCGAATTTGTCTGGAGATTGAGCGCTTGGGTGTCAGTGCTGTTGTCATGGGTAGTCGAGGTAAGTAACCCTTCTTTGTTGTGTTCACTTTCCAAGATAACTCTTGCTTGCATTCATTTGTATGATCACAGTGATACTTGGTTTATTGGAGGCAATCATGTACTGTGGAATTGTCAAGCCCCTGCCCATTATGTTGGGTAAGGCGCAAGTGAGCCTTTTAGGGTAAGCTAGACAACACACCCAACACATTGGGCAAGGGGCAAGGCCATTCCCATGACATCAAGTCTGGAGTAGCAGCAGACTTAACAATTTCTTTTTGAAAAGAACTCATGTTCAGAAAAATTGTTTTGGTGTCACCATTACAAATGTAATGACGATCACTGGAAACATAATGCAGTCAAGAAACTGACATAATCTGCCACCCCAGACCTTTCAAGGTTTCCTGTAGAGTCCTGAAATGCTTTTGCTTTGAATTTCTGCTTCCATAAAATTGGGTGCATGTGGTAGGTGTTGGTGCAACAAAACATTCGCGGAAGTCCCGTCTTGGGAGTGTGAGTGATTACTGTGTCCATCATTCTGATTGCCCTGTGGTTGTGGTGCGACTACCAGAAGACAAAGATGGCAATAAAACTCCTCCACACCGCTCACACTCCAACCTCTCTCCGTCACCTCACCAATTCCCAAGTCCTAAAAAAGAGGACATTGACCACAAACCTACAACTGAAAACTAATGGCCTCTGCAGATTAGAGGTGGTACATATGTTGAGTAAATCCTATGCTTTTGTATTGCAATGCTATTGTCCTTGTTTCAGGAGGAAATGTTTGCTGGAGATATTCTACAATGGATGTTGAGTCAAAACTGTGTCATTGTGGGATGACATGTTTACTCTGAGGACAAAAGACATTCAAGCTTGTGCACAAATCTTCTGTAATCTTTTCATAAGAGATATAATAGTTCACTGGGTTGAGGCTTTGTGGGTCCAAAAATGGCATCATGTTGCAGATTCTAGCTAAAGAAATTAAGGTCTGGACCAATAACATGTAAAACTAAACATTGCAGTTCCTGTCTTCCACATCATGCCAAGAGAACCGAAGCTCCACTACTGAATGATGATCAGCTAGATGTATACTAGTTAAGAGTGTTTCACCCTCGCACTTTTGATACCTGACGGGCAATTTTACACTGTTCCTTGTGGAAAGATATGCAGTTTTGAGAAAACCATTTCTAGGCTACAAGGTGAATCACACCTTGGTAGCAGTTTTACAAAACAACAACTTGAGCTCCTTTTTGTTCACCTGTACCAAAAACATCAAAGTACACTGGTGTGAAGATAGACAATAGAGGTGAAAAAAGAAAAGAGCATAAATGGAGAAGCCAGTCATATTACACTGCATAATGGATGAATTCAGAGTGACTGCACAAAAAGGAAACATGAGACTGAACTTTGCCCATCACATTCCGTGGTAGTGATTCCCAGACTTGTAGTTGTTGAGGTATCTGCAATGTAGTGGAGACAGTTGATACACTGTAGTGTCAGGGATTGAATAAAAATATCTTTGAATTCCAATTAAGAAAAGTTTGAGCCATTATAAATCTGAAAAATGGTGACACGGATCTAAAGATATACAGCTTGCCCTATGGAAAAAGAATGGAAAAACTCCAAAACCAAAAAATAAAGTGTAGAGCAATTGACCTTATAGGGGGCAAGTAGATTGTGAGCCCATCTTTGAAGGGCTTTTAAAGTGAGGACAGGCTCATGAACAGCTGCACTGCCAGCAATTTGTTCTTTGCAGGGCACTATTATTGCCACAACAATCTCCCCATAGTCCTTGTCAGGAGTACCCATCACAACACACTCAGCTATTGCAGGGTGCTGCAAAATAGACCAACAAAAAACATAGAAAAATGTTACATTAACAGAAAACAAAGCACTTTGACAAAGAGTATTTTACTCAGCTTTGCAAACACGTGCAATTAAAAATCATGAAAGTGTCAAGACTAGCAGTTGCCTTTTTGAGTACCTGAAGCAAAACAGCTTCAATTTCCAGTGTGGAGATTTTGAAGCCTCCAGACTTCACTATGTCCACACTTGTCCCTGTACCCACCATAAATCCACAGACATAAAAAACTGAGCAGCACCCAACAAGAATCCAACTTTAGTTGATTAACTACAAATGCTGATTTCCAAAAGAAGGTCAGTCATGCAACGTACGTCCAAGAATCCTGATATAGTCATTTTCCATAGTAGCTGTGTCCCCAGTTTCAAAAAAGCCATCTTCTGTAAATGCATTCTTGGTTACCTGGAAATCCTGTCAACAGTATCAGATTCATGCCCTGCCTTAAAATTTAAAAATGAATTGCATCACACTGCACTTGTAAATTTCAGGACATGTACCAGACCATGTACATTTACCAGACCCACACTGGTTTCAAACAATGCAAAGAATTTTGCAAGGTATTTTGCGGCACATATGTAGCACTTGAATGACAAGACATGTACAACCCACGACCTTTTCCACACCTCTGGTTGTCGCCAATATTCCCTGAACATTCCAGGACTCTTGATATAGAGTTCCCCAACACCTGTCTCATCTGCAGCAATTCTCACCTACAATTGTCATACCCTACACCATCCATTAATAGCAGAACCTTGGGAAAGATATCACTTACCATAGATCCACTCCACTCACACACTAATGCAGCATACCACATAGTCATAGAGATACACACCCAGTTGGCTGAGCACAAGGAATGAGATGAAGAGAAAAAGAGGGACAGAGATGGACCAACCTCTACACCTGGAAATGGCTTACCAACATACCCTGGCCTGCGCTCCCCATTAAGCGGGTTGGAGATTGCCATCCCAAACTACAGAGCAACCACATCAGTGAGTGAGCTTTTCCCTCAAAACAGAACCCTCTCAACATCCAAAGCTCAGAATCATGTACTTTTAGAAAAATTGGAAAGATTAGCATTGCCTGGTTATGTCTCTCTTGGTCTGTAGATCTGGCACTTAACCAAATGATGAGAAAAAAGAAGACGGATCTTGTGTTCATGTAGCTGTTACCTCAGTCATTCCATATCTTTCAAGGAGACAATGGCCAGTGACACTCTCCCATTTCTCCATCACTGGTTGGGGCAACGCCGATGACCCACACATCTGGAGCAAACATGGCAGGATACTCAACTGATACTCCATGACAACATCAAATTACATACAAGAGAAACAAATTGCACAATGACAACCATTCAGTTGCAGATACCTACCAGAGAGACTTACCATCAGACGCAAATTCCTTGCAGCGAATGAACAAGCCTTTTGTGCTTCAGTGTCCATGGTATTGAAACCTTGGAGAAGTCGCACATACATTGTTGGAACCTGTATCAAGGGTAATGGGAAAGCAGATCTTTTGAGCTAAAGCACAAAGTGCTTACCTTTCAAAATGCAAAGTGTTACTCTCTGTCAACAAAGTCTCAAACAACCCCAAGACAGAGTCTGAGAATAAAATGCATAGTAGCATTATGTAATAGTAATGTTGAAAAGAAGTCTACATTATTGTGCACTTGAAATGGGGAGGGGGGGAAATACCCCACTGAAGACTGTGATTGGTTTTTGAGTTTTCATCTCCAAGTTTGATGATGAATCTCGTAAACACTGCCAGACTTCTGATGTGCTAAACTTGGGCAAAAACTCCACCTTCAAGTCAAAAGCATAATCAAAGACAGGAACTCACAATAGCAAAAAATATGATGAGGTCTTTCTGGTGTTATCCTTCTGTTATCTGTGATTATGACTGAAATCAAAGAGAGCATCTAGCACAAAAATCCCTGAAGGAAAGGAAGGAAAAAAAGAAGTACCAGAGCACCGACAAAAAGAGGTGTCAAAAGCATGTTGAACAAGCCATGCACATGTGAACTGAGAACTATGCAGTTAAGGATGATGGAACTTTTTTGACTTTGGAGAAAACTTCAAACGCAAGAGTGCTTTCCATTATGACGGTACAGAAATCTCTTGGACTGATGGAGGATATGATGCAAAGGTAGGCAATGGAGGACCCGATCTGATGAAGAGTAATCCCAGGCCTTTGACAGCATGCGCACCTGCCCTCTCACACACAACCCAAAGATGGGCATTGATTGTGAGCCTCTTTGGGAAGTACCATTTGATCGAGCAACACCCAGAGAATATGGGTTAATCTTTTGTAGATTGCACTGGAGTCAGACGATCTCTTTCTGTACAACACATAAATGACTGACCTGAGAGCCAATACTAGCATGGGTATGAACAACGCCTTTGGGTTTTCCTGTGGTACCACTAGTGTAAACAATCAATGCTGATTGATCCCCTGTACACACACAACCACCATTTATTAAATTTAAGCACAACCAAGTTTTGACAACTCAGTAAAGAAGAAGAAACCTAGGAGCCGATTCTGGCCACAAGACTCTAACATTTGATTGCATCTGGGGGTTCAATGTCTCTAGATCCCATGGCAATCACCACACTCTGAAGAGAAGGACATGCAAGAAGATTTTCATCCAAACTCTGCAGCAGTATGGCAGATCCTGATCCTGGATCAAGAGTTGCATGACAGCGTACATACCTTCTAAAGCAGATGAGATCATTTGCACCTTTGCTAACAATTTGTCAAAAGATACTGAATCCTCCATCTCTTCTTCATTTTGCAAGTCATTTTCAAGACTTGAGATGGATGGGAGGAGGCAGAAATGAACATCACACTTTTGAGCTATTTGCTCAAGCAACAATTGGTAATCCTTGGTACCAAGTACAAAAGAAACATCCTGCATCCAAGACAGAAAAAATCCTTCATGTTTTTTGCCTAGGTCTAGAGTTCCGGTGTTTTTGTCTTGATCACTTACAAGAGTCTCATCCATGTGGGTGTTGATTAAGAAAATGTATTGAAGCTTATTAAGAGAATAGAAATGCACAAATTCTAGCATCAGAATTGAAGAAAGCTTGAGAATGGGTATAGGAAAATTACAGACAGACCGCATCAATGAGGATGTGAAGGAGCTCAGTTTCAGGGTAATTGAGTGCCAAAGGTACAGCTACAGCTCCACTAAGCCAAGTTGCCCATAAACCTGCAACAAATTCTGCACTTGGTTTTGCAATGATCCCTACCCTTGCCCCTTTCATTCCTCCACCACTTCTGAAGCTTTTCAGACTCTTCTTCCTAAGCACCAAAGTTTCATACTTTGCTTGACTTTCCTGTTTAGTAGCACAGCACAGATTCCCTCCAATACATGAAGAATAAATAAATCAAGATGATGATGACGACAACTGAGCAAACTTCTGACACTTGGGTTTCATCATCTTCAGAAGGAGATTAAACCCTAAACCCTAAAAAAAAATTCTACCATACTGCAGAAAACACTCAAACAAAATAATGCCCATCCTTTATCCACAAATTTCTGGCAAAGCTTGAATCTCCTTACCTCATCATTATCATGCCTTTGCTGCAATGTAGCTTGCAACTCTTCTTCATCATCAACCCTGTGCCCATGTTTTGCTGCTGCATTGTGGCATTCATCTACCATGCAAGAGGTGTGTTTGACATCTGGCAGTGATTGCAGGGAGGAGGAGAGCTGAAAACTGGCGCGTAGTAGCTGAGAGTAGCTGTAATTCTTGTGCTCAGAGGAGATGGCTATGGCTCCTCGAGCTTCTTGTGCTGTCCTTAATTTCACTCCTATCTTCAAAACCTCAAAATCTTCTTTGTTCTTGTTCTTGTTCTTCTCCAATTCTGTAAAGGAAGAGGAGGAGGAGCAGGATGATGATGATGATGATGATGCATACCACACATGGAGACCAAGAGATTTAAGGAACTTGTGATTTCTAGGTGACAAAGCTCCTCCTCCTCCTCCTCCTCCTCCTGCTGCTGTGGCTGCTGAGACAGTTTGGTGCAAGCATAGTTGCCACAGCAATGTTGTTGTTCCCTTAAACCCTAAACTCCAAGACATTTGAGGTGGGTTTTTTGCCTATTTCCTTTCCAAATCAAAACTCAGAACACAACCCTTGTGGGAGGTAGGTGGGTACTAGGTACTTGGCATGCACGGACAGGGGAGGAGGGAGGGAGAGAGGAGCACATCAACTTCTTGCCAACAAAAACACTTCAATTAGGCCTAAACCTAAACCCTAAACCCTAACACCACCACTTCATTTGCAGGGCCATACCCCAAAATAGGTGCCTACTACCTACCTACTTACCTACCTACCTACCAAAAGAACTTATTGGAAACAAATTCTTGTTTTGAAGCTTGGGATGATGATAGGTTCAGTTTTCTTAGTAGAGTTGAATCTTAGAGTTAGGGTTTTTTCATTTTTTTTTTGTTTTTTGGTGTGTGGTGGATTTTCACAACACAACAACAAGAAATAGAAACAAAATTGGAATATTTTGTTGTAGATATTTGGTTCTTTTTTCTTTTTGAAAAAGAAAAGGGAATTTTCTTATTTTTTTATTTCTACAACTAGCCTAGGAACGATATCCAACATCGAAATTGGCACAATACCTTCTTTAGGAAAGGACATTCAAGCACTTGCAAATTGGTGCTTCAAACCAACAAAATGATTCGAAAAGGATTTTGCACATCTCTTTAAAAGTCAATATCATGAATAGATGATTTTGAATGCATAAGTCTCTCATGCAAATGGAATATGTTGTTTAATTTGACAAAAGGGATTTGGCAAGTTTCACCACATTTAAAGCCACCCTATGCAAAACATAAGCAAGTGCTTAGCAACTAGAGGTTTTGCAAAATAAACCAACATAAATAGCTTGCAAGGAATAATGGCAATGTGTACAATTGTGTTTGACAAATTTTGATCACACTAATGAAATCACAAAGATGTTTTTTGCTTACAAAAATTTAATCAACCTATGTGTGTTGTTTCCAATAGGAAGATGAAGGAAACCTATAATAAAATGTTGAAATCAACCAAGAGGTCAAAATTAGTTATGCCTTGAGATTTTGTGGTGGGCATGTCTAGGTCATCTAGGTAGTTGCACACTACATTGTCTCTTTTTGGACTTCACAAAGCAAAAATTTATGTACTTTTGATTATTGCAATGTTTGCTAACTACAATTGGTGGGAAATGTGTAAAAAAGAATTCACATATATTATATGACCTATAAATCTTTATATGAAGTTTTTTTTTTCAAAACCATATGACCATTTTTGGATTTTTTGGGGCACTTTAAACACATGTTTCAAATTGTGTCAAAGTTTATACAACTTTGTAAATGTCCTCATAACTTTTGAAATACTAAATCAAGTGTTTAGTGTATTTTATCATAGGCTGTATGATTAAAATGAAACTAAAATTGTTATTGATGATGTGATTGCAAATGGGAATAGGAATTTAGGTACTTTGTATACAGCCCCAAAATTGTGAAAATTAAATAAGTCATTTTTCATGTGAAAAATATGAATTTGATGAAAGTTTCTTCATTCCAAGTATTTTATAATATAAAAATCAATGGCAAAAGATTATTTTTGCAAAATTTTGATTTATGGTAGAGTACATATTCATTGTGAAGGTGTTGACAACACTAAAAACTAAGAAAAAATGAACTCCCATTGTGCCATTTTGGTCCACCTTAGTGTGCAATTACCCATCTTCATCAAATTGTACTTTGCCATGACCCACTAGGCTAGACTAAACATGTAAATCCATTTTGTTTTCATTTCTTAATTTCATAAATTGTATTTTGCCATGACCCACTTGGCTAGACTAAACTTGGAAGTCCATTTTGTTTTCACATTTCTTAATTTCATAAACTTTTTAGTTTTTAGATGTTAATCAATTTCATTAGTTCATTATATTTGTAGGTGAGATTTTTTGAAACACAAAAGCTCATTCTCACTTATTAACTTATAGTTAGAATAATTTTGTATTAACATGATAAAGTTATTTGTAAAAGAAGGTGTTGTAGTTGATCTTGGTCCATAAGTGATTTTGGTGTTTTTAAGTTTGATTTTGGTTTTAAATTCCTTGAGGAAGTGCACCCCAAAAATGGGCCTAAGTACTTTAAAATTAATGTGTAGATGCAAAGGAAAAACAAGGGAGACACATGGTGTTTCAATCCTTTGGCAATGTATAGCAACTCGGTTGTAATAACTGACTAGTTGGCCAATGTAGCTAACCTTGTAGTTGCCATTGACTAGGTCTTCAACAACAACAAAGCAAGGCGAAGCAAGGAGGCTTAAGTCTTCTTTGTTCCATTGACTTTTTTATTTAGAAACACACCAACAATGGGAACATTGATAGTAGCAACAATGTTGACCACTACTATTAGCATCCCCACACACCTCCAACGTCATTCTTAAAGGTCATAAATTTTTTACTAGTATTCAAAATTGAAGTTGTCTTTGTTCAAGGAACATGTCCTCATCATTTACAAACATAATTGTAATAATCATAGCTTCAAAGGAAGGGTGGCCCATTGGCAAACTAAAAGTTCAGCAACAGTTAAGCTTGGAGCTGACAATCATTGGTGGGTTTTCAAGCTTCCTTGAATGTAAGAGGTTCGGAAAGCAAATTAAGCTCATGGGGTTTGGGAAAGGCACAAGATAAAAAAAACGTCTAAGGTCCAATCCAAGTTTCCTTTATGTTTCCCTTTTTTTTGTTTAAATTTTTTTTTAAATTTCTTAAGAGGATTTGCCATAATATGGATAAAGTTTAATTGTTGGTTTTCATCCATTGAACAAATGGGGTAGCTATTAGTGGAAGAAGGCTTAGTGACCAAATAAAGTTTAGAATGAACAAAATCGGTCCTATAATTAGACACAATATGACTTAAAATCACAGCATGACGTGACTTCAAATCCATCCATGATAATTTAAATTAAATAATTTTTGAACTAAATTTTAGTTTTAATTTTCAAATTTGGACAAAAAGAATTCATATGAGGTTAGATTTCCAATTTGTCTATTTTTTGGGGTCCAAGAGAGGAAGCCAAGGTGTGTGTGAAATTTTAACTCATTAAACAAAAGTTTTTGGAGGTTTTCCTTGGGCATGGTTTGTGAACTGGTAGGTACAAAAGTTGGTGATTTAATTACAAAATGTTGAATTTTTACTAATGTGGGGAGTAGTAATGCATGTCAACTTCCTATTTGTTGTCTACATTTTTTCATTGATGTTGTTGGGTTATGCATTTGTTTCCTACCATTATGTTGGTTGAGTTATCATTTATTTCAAGGAGGTAAGGGTGTTTGTTAAATTGTTAAACTTTTGGGTTAATGTTTCAAAAACCTATGCATAAATTACTCAATGAAAAACTCAAAGTAAAAGCTAGCAATGAATTTTTCCATGTGTGTTAATTGCCATAGTGAACCTTAGGGTTTAATTGGTGTGGTTAATGGTTAGGTATGAGACAATGTTACCTAGATTGTAACCATTGAATAGGTCTTAATTGACTCTTAAGTTGCCCATACATATTGATTAAGTTTTAATGGGTTTTAGGTTGTAAACCTAAATTGGCATTATTACGAGTATTTTTAAAATTTGATCATGATCAAGATTGATCCATTGATTGTATATGGCCATGGGATTGAGATGATGGTCGATAAGTTGTTTTTTTCATGTTCACAATGAGCCATCACATGTGTTTGGCCTTGTCAAGCTTGGTGGGTGGATGCAAGTGCCAAGTTTATGTTTAGTTTCTAATTATAACAACAACCATTCCAAAAAAATTGCTTACCTAAATTAGGGATAAAATTAGGGGTTAAAGGCACATTGCATGTGAACTCAAAAAAAATATTATAGGTCACCATCCCCAAAGGGACATGTTGAAGATTATAAAGAAAAAAATTTAAATTGGGAGATCATTGACATTTTTTTTATAACTAGTGTGAACCTCATGCATAATGCACGAATAAAATTTTTATTTCACAAAAAAGTTTCGAATTCTTATTGAAAACTCACATTTTACATTCAAAAACCACCCTTTAAAGTTTTCTTCTGAAAAGAAAATTGCAAAGTAACAAAAATTGGTCACAAGACAAATCACTAAGGGTAAGGCAAAGGTGCCAAAAATCAAGTGAGGGCCATGTGGTAATAAGAGCATCTCCATTAACGCTCAGTAGGTGACCTTGCACTGGAAATCTTGGATGTTGTTCATCAGTCAAATCCAGTGAATCCACGGGGAGACTGTTGGTACCCTCAAACAATCGACAGCTTTGAGAGCCATGGAGGAGCCTTGGAACAATCTAATAAACAAAGTCAAAACGTTTGATTAGTCCAAGTGGGTTGCTATTAGCACTCTCCCACCTACTTGTAGTTTCAGTTGTATGGGTGGGGTTGAAAAAAAGTTAGTAACTAACACATCCCGTCCGAAGTCACTGTCACTGACTGACTGACTAACTGACTTGCTAAATTAATATATTAGATTTCATGTTTGTTGTGATTTCATTTGTAGACATGGAGAATGATAGGGGGGGCCTAAGTTTGTTAGAGATTGATGTTTTGGATAGGTGGCACCATTTCATTGAAGCAATGGAAGTTGTGCTTCAAGACTTGGATGCAAACCAAAAGGTAAAATAACTTATCATTGGTTGGCATTTGAATTTTTATTTCAACATTTGGAACATAAGGCATTGGAAACTTATGAAAGTCGGTTAGACTGGGTTATGGTTCAAGAAAAACTCCAAGTTGTGGAACAATATTATGGAACAACACATGGAGCTCATTATAGTTTTCAAAGAAGGTGCAACAATGTAAAGGCAAGCATGCCAAATCCTAATCAACCTAATGTTAATTCCTAAGATGATTTAGCACATTCTTCAATTGAGGGTTCAAGTATTCTAACTTGTGTGGACCCATTGGATCCCACATCTTTTGTCACAAGTTTCTTAGGCAACATTGGGTCCATTGTTGCCATTAGTGATCCATGGTGCCATGTTGGATCAAATTTTACAGCTTTTGGAATTGGAGTATGGGGGCATTCATAAAGATTATATGCATAAGATGAAGGATTTCCAAAAGGGAAATGAAGATACTACATGCACCATCTACACAAAGGTTGGGATGGATTGCTAAAGAAATTAATGATGTTTTCACAAAATGGTAGTTGGTGTGGTTGCGCATGTTCAAGCGAGACAAAAAAATGTAGGGAATGATAGAACCTCAACTCATCATAAATCATGTGGGTCATTTTGCATTACAAGAATAATTCCACATTGTGGAACAAATTGATTAAGGATTCTGGGCAGTGGAAGTTAGTAAACTTGTTGTCAACATGACCACCTAGAAAAATGCTAAGAAGGAGAAATTGACAACCACCCAAAGTGGGAAGACCAAAGGGGGTCAATTTGGGCCTTCCCCATCTTTTTTGATGGAACAAGACCAAAAGGTTGTGTGTTGGACTTGTGGAGGTTTTCACACAACAAATAGAACCCAAATAAGGGCAAAAATCTACATCCAAGTCCACATCTTCAAGTAGTGAAGAATGTGAACATTGTGGTGTTGAGGGTCATGACATTGACCATTGTACTCATTACATCAAACTTTGTCCCAACAAATCTACCAACAAACAAGGATGGTAAAGGCAAAGGAGGACATGGGGCACACAACAATTTTTAGTCTAAAGGAAAAATCACATGTAAAGCCTCAAATAAAGCCAATGACCAAGGCCAAAGTGGTGGCATGGCCATTACACAAGATCAATTTGTTCAATTAAAATAATTGATCACTACCATGGCAAGCCATAAATTGGAGGAGAAAAGGTGGTAGCACAAATTTCCACAAGTGTGCCCACATATATCGAAGATTGGATCTTACTTTGAGATTCTTTTGTGGAACATGATTTGTTGGTTCCATCAATGTTTCACATGATGCACATTTTTTTTGGAGTTAAAACACCACATGTTACATATTTTAAACCACTTGTGATCGATTCATCAACTATAGTTACATGTTCTATGTCACATGCTTAAAAGCCACATGGAGCTAATGAGAGTCTTGACCCTCAAAGGGGAGAGGTTAGGCACCAAGTGTGTATTCCCCAATTGCATATTGTTTTACATTGGTTGAAATTATGCCACCCAATACATCCAAGCATGGGACATGTTCCCATGAGGCCAATGAGAAGAGGATTTTCATCTTCTAAATTTGAGGTGAATGCAATGATGTTGGGGGTATTACATTCATTTGCTAAGCCCCATTATTTTTTGCCATCATAATGGCAACCCCTAGAATGTGGGCAACTTCCATCTTTTGATTTATAGCCGCCTTATGTGAAAATGGAGGAATGTTAGGCTTGATTATAGAAATAGCTTCAAAGTTGTTACCAACAATGAACTTGTGAAAAACAACTTCAAGAGACAATACATTCTAAGATGAAAATTCTTTTTTCATGGCAAGTTATAACTACCAAGTTATCCAACCTTCTAGCACGACATGCCATTGATTGAACATTAGTGACACATGGAGTGGTCTTGGTGTATAACAATGAAGGTGTTTTTCAATTAAAAAAGAGTGGACATGGGCAAAATTTTGCATTCAAAAAGTTTTATTAGATTTCAATGCCCAACTAATGATGTTAGGCCAATCAATGTTTTTGAATCTTGGCACAACAAATGAGGACCTTGAATTCATGCCCATGTCATATTTAAACATTAATGAGTGCATTCAAAAAAACCCATGGGTTTACCAAGACTAACATTTTGATGCAATTGAACCCCAACCATCCAACAAACCAATTATCCATTTGGGTTCAAGCCATGGTGACTAATGTTATATCATATGATGTGTTGATTAAGGGTGTTGTGTTGTATCTCGTGGGATTTGTATTGGACTTTTGGGAGAAAAATGTTTCTTATAACCCTAGGTGGCCATCATGAAATGGGTTTCAAGGTCAACTCCTTGTCTAATATTTTGCACGAGGTGTTGGATCAATTAGTGGTGTTATCATGTTGGTTGGATTTGTTAGCATGTTGCCTTGGGGACTAGGGATATTAGCTAGAGGTAAATTTGGATGTAATGATGTCCCACCTCCATTTAAAGACATGAGGCAAAACGTTCCATCCCATGTTGCCTTGTCCACATGTGACCCACCACCATTGTGGGAAATTTTTTATTAGTTGAAGAAGGTGATTGATTAGTATGTCATGCAAGCACGGAAAAACTTACCACCACCACCCATAACAAAGTTGGTATCATCACCATTGGATGGCCCATTGGAATACATTCCAATATGGGACACCTTTTTTTTTATAATAAATCCTAAGGAAGGGGTATGTTTATTATAGTTGTTTACATGCATTAACACTAGTCTGGATATGATATTTGAGGCAAGTATACATGTTCACAAATATTTATATGTGGACCCCAACACCATAGCCCAAAAGGTTTCCATGCACCATGTGAGGATGTTGTTGGACCAATAACTAGAGTTATTCCAAGATGCAATTGTGCATGGATATTTGGGGGCATTACCTTAAGACATTACATTGTTGGGAGCATGGGATTTGAATGATGTTGCCCTATTGGATATGATGACAATTGGATGGCCACATTAAGGCATTTTCTTGCAAGTACATGTGCTAATTTGCTTGACCCATGATCAAGACTTTTTTAGGAGCTACTAAAATTGTTGTTACACCTATAACACATTCAAGAGTGGCCATTAATATATTTTTTGGAAAATGCTCCTCCATTATGTGACTCACAACCACAATATTTGGTGCCATGACACCAAGATCATGCATGGTTGGGCAAACTAATTTTGGTGGATGTTACATTAATGTGATCTTAGGCACATCAACTTTAGTAGATATGGACCAACATGACACCACTTGATTTTGCAATGAGCATATGATTAAATACCACAACCAAGGGTTTCATTGTGGCTGCCATTTTGGATTTAAGACACATGTCACAAGTGGTGTGGTGTGATGATTGGCCATCTATTACCATTGTCAACAAGGTAAGCCAAACAAGGGTAGCCTTGCCCATGATAATGAACTTTCCAAGCTCACATTTTTTCATGATGATTGTCCTAACATGATTTGGGATTCAAGATATTCTTATTGGGTGGAACCCAATGTTGATGAACGAGAATGTATTATGTGGTTCCATATTTATACCCACATTACCCAAATTCTTGACCTATCAAAGGTCATCAAACACTCCTAGTCCTTGGTCAAGTCATGTACTTGAATTGTTTCACTTGGGTTATCAACCTAGGATTGGCTTAATAACATTGATTGTTGATCCATTCACACCACCCAACCCATGTTTTTCATTTTTATCACAGATGCATTTCATCAGAAGACAAATACATTCATGTAGGGGGGGTGGCATGATCATGAGGTCATATTTGATGATCCTAAATCTGCCAAACATCCCATGTGGCAACACTGGGATTTTATGTGAAGGTGAAGGGTGATGAATGTTATGAAAGCATAATGTTTAAAGTGGTGGGAATACAAGTTGGATGAATATTTGACATCCAAGATTTTGGACTTGTTTGAAGAAATTCAAATAACTTTATATGCACGTGGAATGGGTGCTTCATGTCCAGGGATCTTCCCATGTTAACCTTGTAGTAGCAATTATAGGTTGTAGTTTCAACCTCGAGCACTAAGCATGAATCACCACCCAAGCCCAAAGCATCCATAAATATGAACACATGGGAACCAAAAATCAATCCCATAGTGACGAAAGGCGAGGCATGCAAGATATGACACTTGTTGCAAAACTATGTTCATTGTTTTATTTTTAGCTTCAAGGATTATTGCCTCGGGTTAAGTAAAGAACTTATAATTGTGAACTCCACATTGTTCACACACCAATCTTGAACTTCCCTTATCACATAAGCTAGTCTTGTCCTTCATCATTTGGTCGTTGCATTTACATAAAAGTTATGATTATTTTATATATGATCAAAAGTGAGATTTATTCAACAAAAGATTTAAAAAACTAGATCCACATATTGATGTTCTCATGAGCACAATCCAATAATGAATGTCAATATTCATGGAACATATATGAGCCAAATTTTGTGGTCGGATTAACACAAGGTAGACAACTATGTTTGAAAATTTTGATTGCGTTAATGAAATCACAATTAAAGATGTCTTGAGCTTGCAAAAAAAAAATCAAATCACGCTTTGTTTCCAACAAATGGAGGATACATGATAACAATAATAAAATGTCAAGATTATTGCAAATGCAAAGCAGAAAAAGCGGTAATAACAATTGTGACCATGTATTGTCTGGACAAGTCAAAATTAATTGTGACTTGAAAATTTGTGGCCATGTCTCGCCATCTTCACAAAAAAAGTTTTATATTTTGCCATGACACTCTTGGTTCAACTAAACATGAAAATTCATCATTTTTTGACATTTCTTAGGAGCTTAAGCCATTTAATTTCCATTATATTAACCAATTTTGTGAATTCCAAATGCATTTTTGGATTCTTGCAAAAGTATTGATAGAGAGCTTGAAGTAACCTCTCCAATTGATGCACCACAAGAAAAGCAAACAAAGTTTACATTGCAATATTATTGTGATGAGAAGGTGAATATGTTTGCCAAATTCCCACCCAAAAGCATAATTTTAGTGTTTTTTGGGCATGTATTCAAATAATTGCTTCAAAGCTTCATACTCAACCATGGGAAGATTATAAGAAAATACACATTCTTGTGTCAATTATCCACAACCATACTATTACTTGCTTGATGCAAAATAGATTGAAGTTGTTGAGTAACAAACAATTCAAAATTAAGGTATGGTTAGTATTTTTTTCATAACAAACATGGTTTTTCTTCAAGCCTTTGCCAAGGGTGTTGTATTTTGCTCATTGCTTCCAACGTGTTTTTCCAAATTGTGTTGTTCATGCATAATATGCTTGGCCACACCACGATGGCTTCACAAACAATGTATTTCACAAAAACCAAGACCCTATCAACCATTTCCAATTCTACCCAAATAAATTATGTTGGTTAGAAGTCCTACCATTTAGGAATCCTATTCACATCATAAGTTTTCCAACCTTCTTTCAATGGAGGCTCCACAATAACATAGTCTTTGATTTATATTAAGAATCAAAAGACAATAATATGGGTCTTCCAAATCAATTGAAACTAAAAGCATCTTGCCCTAAATTCCAAAGTTTTGAAAACATGAATGTAATTACAAAACACCACCAAAAATGGATTAGCTTGAATTAACATTGTTGTTAGCATTGTGGCTTAAGAATAACCTTATCATTTTGATTTTGATGGTAATTTCAAAAGCCCCATCACAAGTTCAAAGACTTAAAACACCCAAAACCCAACACCTTCAAAACCCCCAAAAAACCCAAAAATTAGAATGTAGCAAACTCTAAACATTGAATGCCACAAATGACATCCCCCAACATCACCATCACCAACATCATCATAGATAAATTTAATCCTTGAACCTCCATTTTTCCATCCATATTAAATAAAATTTAATCTTGTGATCCACTTGGATGAAGAGGTTGAATTTCATCCATCAACATCCATGTTTCATCCATACTGGATGGAATTCATCCACTCTTCATCCATAACACGTAATTATCTTATAATTTATTTCTAATTTTGGAAAGATCTAAAAACATTTCTTAATGGGCATATGGAAGCCTTTGTGAAAGTTTCCTTGAACTAAATTCACAAAAAGATATAAATAAAAGTAGTTTCCTATTACTTTTAATTTGTTCAACATAAGTTTGAGGTACAATTTTGCACCATAGCCTTGTTCGTTTCATTTTATGTACATGTTTTCTTATGTTATTAAAGTAAAATTTCATATTAACCGTTGTTTTACACATTTTTTTGTGTTATTGTATTTAATTTTCATGTTTTGTGTTTAAATTTAGATTTAGGCTTATTTTTGCAAAAAAATATTTGGGTTTTCATGTGTTTTGGAAATATTTTTACCTTCGTAGTTTCATGTAGGTGACATCAAAGGACCCAAAACCTAACAACCTCCAACTTCCAAGTTTCAAACACCCAAAATCTAGCACTTAATTTCCAAACAAGGAATGAAAATTAATCTATAATATTATTACAAATTGTTGACATCAAAAAATGAAATGGGATGCCCCCACATCATGGAATCACAAATGCATCAATATGCATTATAAAGTTGCTACTTTTACCCACATCCAATTAATGTATAATTACAACTGCAAATGCATGCAATGTGCACACAACATATATAGTAGTTGTTTGCTATGAGATTCCTACATTGCAAAATTGTTTGTTATAGAATTGTAATCTAAGTTGCAAGCTTACAATGGTGTTTCAAGTTCCAACAATTATGCATTTGTAACTTCATCATCAATTTTCAAAATTCACAATCCATGTTGAGATTAAACCATTACTATTACATGTAATATTTAGTTATGGTATCCTTTTTAAGTTCAAGAATCATCACTACTAGTGAGTATATGCTAAGCACTTGAAAGTTGTGGATTGAAATTTGATAGTTGAAGCTTGAAACAAATGCACCCTCTTCAACATCTAGTAACTAAGTGGGCCAGAATAAACCATTGTGATGTGTGCACATTACACAATCTAGATTTTTGTGACACTATTTTGATTTTTTTCAAAGGAGACATGTGGCTAATAGTTACAAGCCACAATGCAAGGAAACAATTAAAGTTTACAACCCAATTTTCTTAATCTACAATGGTTGGCCAATGGTTGGACCTCTGACAAAAAACTTTTGCAACATGGAAGGCCAAGGTGTCGTCACCTTGTGAAAGCTAATTTCCTAACATCTTAACTATGGTTAAAGGAATTGCTAAAAATGAGCAAATCCCATGTTAATGAGTAAATAACCAATGTGATGATGTGATTCCTTGATGTTCGGGGATATACACTTTCAAACTATTCTTCATAAATATATATATATATATATTTCATTTTATTTGTAATTGGAGCAAACCATTTTTTAATGTAAAAATATGGAAATATCCCCTCCCCCCCTTTTCCCCAAACGATTGTTTCAAACCAATGATTTTTTTCTTGGAAAAGTTTGTCATTTTTAGGGGAAAAATTGGGATTTTTTTTGAAAAAATAAAATTACTCATATATACAATTAATTGTTTTTTTGTCTAAACCTAATGCTATTATCATGTTTTCTTTTGGGTGATGCCTTTTGGCAATATTTTCACTAAGATCCATAACGCCTTAATGCTAAAAGTAGCTTGGACCTTATGTTAAGAAATAACTAGTCTTCAATCAAATCTATAAAAACTACTTAATAAGTTAAAACTAACTTAGAAGGTTTGAATGTAAAGCTTTAGAAATATGTAAGGGGGAAGCAAATTATTGATATTTCATTCATTTCAAAATCTTATTTTGATTAGTTTATTAGTGATTAATATATATATATATATATATATATATATTTTGTGCAATCAATGATTTAGTTATAATTTCATGTTTTGTTAAAAAATTTGGATGTAGAAAGTTAGTTCCATTGCTTCAATGAGTAATTCATAATCCAACTGCATAATCCAATAGGTGTTTTTTAAAGTTGTGTACATATTTGCTCCAATTTTCATAGTTTAATTCAACAACACCTTACTTCACATATTTTGGTTTTATGTTGTCTACATGGTGTTTCAAAAAACAAAACACTTGTCACCAAAAAGAAGTGGGAGGAATAAAAACTTCCCCCTTGGTACTATTTTCAAGAATACTTCTATATTTCTATTCAGTACATAGAAAGTAAAAATGTAAACTTAGTCAACCCTTTTGTTATGACACAACTAATCCTATTGCATAAGTATAAGTTTAAAACAAATTTTTAATTAACATGTTTTGAGTTTACTCTCATAAACTATTATGTCCTATCATAATTGTTTCACAATAAAACAAACCCCTTCACATTCACTTTTTGATTCCATACACTAAAGTATCCTTACTACATTCCACCAAAAGCAAAACACCATATTTTTCCCATTTGCATCACTATGAATCCCATTACATTTTAGTTGTTCACATCTAACACCTTGGTAAGAAACTTGTAAAACCTCAATCTCCATCGTTCCTTAGATATTTAGAAGAGAGAAATAAACGCTTATACAAAATTTTGCAACATTTTGAACACAAGAATTCCCTCCTGTAGATTCTCCAATTTAGGCTATGTCACTATCAAAATTCTCATAGAAATAGATCCCAATTCCATTCATTCCCAAATCCTAAAAAATGGAGTAACCTCAAGTGTACAAAACTTGAGGTTATGAAACAATTTCACGCCGGTTTTCAAACTCCTTAGAGATTATTGTCATTTTCAAATGTGCCTTTACTATGAAACATCTAATCAATTTTTTGGTGTCCACCTAATCCTTCATACACAATGGAAGAAAATTTGGAAAACCTTGGAAGTAAACACAAGGGTATGCCATGAGCTTTCATCTCATCAACATGATACATTGGAAAACACAATTCCATCTAGAAGATAGAAAAAGATGGTGCATAACTTCCCCAAAATTGTAGCTCTCATACAATAATTTGCTTTCTCCTTAAATTCTTCTCACTGCATCTTGGTGGCCTCCACACCATAATTTGCATTCAACAAACCAACACACATCCAAAAGTAAAAGACTTGCCTCATGAAATGTTCACCAACAAATCCATAAAGTAGCAACAAACATTATTTCCTTATTGCAAGCTCCCTGTTGAAGAACATACAAAAAGAAATCACTTGCAACAAACAATGAACACAATTAACAAAGGAAACAACAACATGAATGAATAAGCTCAATCAAACCCCTTCGCTTCAAAATATCACCAACCATTGAAACTTTTGGCACTTTCTACTTATCATCATCCTATGCAACCCTTCATCGATTAAGTTAAACCCTCATCCCCCAATTCATTCAAAGGTTTCAAAATGCAATTTGATGTCACACACCCATGTTGGCAGATGTTCCATATTTTGATGGAATAAGGACTTCATTTTCAAAACACCCCCCATTATTTCCTTTTCCCCCGTGATACCCATCATTTACCCAGTCAGTATCATAGGAGAAAAAAGGGGAAAAAACACAAGTTGTCACACTTGGTAAAATTCTCAGCCTCTATGGCTTTTATGGTAATTGAGCCAAAGCAAGGCAAAGCCTGCATCACACCACACAGTGTGCTTCATTCTAGTAAAGCCTACAGTCCAGGGCATTTTACCCTAACACACAAACCACAGCTGACAGCAAGAGAAGAGACCAGACTCCATTTGGTACCTAATGAGGAAAATCTGGAGGAGTACAAATTCAGATTAGAACTGCAAGTGAGAATGAAAGCTTTTCAATCACAAATTACAACAAATTCAAGTTAGAACTGCAAGTGAGAATGAAAGCTTTTCAATCACAAGTTACAACAAATTCAAGTTAGAACTGCAAGTGAGAATGAAAGCTTTTCAATCACAAGTTACAACAAATTCAAGTTAGAACTGCAAGTGAGAATGAATGCTTTTCAATCACAAGTTACAACAAATTCAAGTTAGAACTGCAAGTGAGAATGAAAGCTTTTCAATCACAAGTTACAAACATAAATCTAAAACACAAATGGGATAGGAAGTGTTTTTCCAATGATTAGTCAAAGCTGAGCTCTCATCAGGCAGAAACAATTGCCACATACAAGGTTTAGGGTTTGGGATTTAGGATCAAGACTTGGTGAACTGACAGAACTAGGTGTATAGATCAGAATTTGCAAAAAGTAGTGCATTGGGTATCATCAGTGTTTGATAATTTAGTGTGTGCATGACGCATAATCTCTAATGTAAACCTCATTCTCTGTAAACCATAGTTGGTCAGAGATCTCCACCCACAGCAGTAGAAGTAGAACTGGATGTACACTATGTATCTTGGATGAAATACAGTAGTCAAGTACCATGAAAAATACATTGGGGGGGGGGTGGGGGGGTTAGGGTTTAGGGTTTTGAGAGAGAGAGAGAGCTTTTAAAGAGACCAAAACAAAACCTAAAACAGCAAAAAACTTTCCATGATCTTTTTATAAACAACAGCAAGAAGAACTGGGAAACTGGTCTAAGTGTTAGGGTTTAGGGTTTTACAACATTGGTGGTGGATGGATTTAGGGTTTAAGGTTTTAGTGACGCCTATATAGAAAGAGTGCGCCACATACTAAAACTCCTTAGATGGTCAATGCTTTCAATTTTAAACCCTTTAATAAAAGAAAGAAAAAAAAAGAAAATGCACCTAAACTAAATAAAGTGGTTCCACATAAATATTTTGAGAGCCACAATTCTGATGCTGTGTGTGTGTTCACACTGCAGCTGCCTTTGGTGGTGGTAACATAGGAGATTTTCCGGTGTGAACTGGACTAACTGGACCACTGTCCTTGGAATCTTGACACACCCCCTTCTTCTGATCACCACCATATTTCTTTGTAATGTGTGGGAGTGGCGGTGGCCCGATCCATGAAAGAAGGACCGGCAAAAGAACAAACCCATTCAAGAATGCTAGCACACCCATAATTGTGAACATTCCAAAGTAGTAGAGCCGGAACGCATGGTACCTGCACACATAAAAGAACAAAAACAATGAGCAGCTCTTAGGTTTAGGGTTTAGGGTTTAGGATTCTGCCTCGTAATCGGCTGATTCTCATGCTGAATCAGCTGTTCAGCATGGGTGCCAAATCCAAATTCAGTATGACCTAACCACTATTGTTAATGCCAAGGGGGTGGCCAGGGTTGGGTTCAGGCCCGATTCTGGTTTCATAGCTTGCCCATGGCAAGGGAGTGGTGGTGGTGGTCATGGTTAGGTCGATACTGGTTACTAGCTCATAGG
>Ga0116229_10001092_pt1 | contig 41078 bp, 43 predicted proteins | sample S1TSphgellanicum_3_FD_87313 | JGI IMG/M metagenome (GOLD analysis project Ga0116229, IMG submission 87313) | Host-associated microbial communities from peat moss isolated from Minnesota, USA - S1T2_Fc - Sphagnum magellanicum MG | ecosystem: Host-associated > Plants > Peat moss > Unclassified...
CGGCCTCCGCCGCCATCAGGAGACCATCGCCGGTGTTGTTATAGCTGCCGAGCAGGCCCGACCTAAAGGCGCAGCCGCCCGTCGCCAGCACCACCGCGCCCGCGCGCGCACTCCAGTTGCGGCTGTCCAGGCGCGCATAGCCGGCCGCCCCGGCCACCGATCCATCCTGATGTACGAGCAGCTCGAGCGCCGGGTGGTGGTCCAATATGCGGACGTCGAGATCTTCGGCGTAGCGGCGCAGGGCGCGCATGTATTCCGGGCCGCGCACGCCGGAATAGTAGGTCCGTCCCGAGCCGTCCGCCGCAAACGGATAATAGCCCGCGAGCCGTGGCAGGTTGCGCCATGTCGTCTCCAGGATGGTGTGCATCCAGGATCGCTCAGCCAGTCCAAGAGCCGAGGCATGTCGTCGCTCGACGGCGGCGGCGCGCTCGGCCGGATCCGGCGGGACCCACCAGTGGTTCGGGCCGCCGGTCGCGGTCACCCCGCTCGTGCCCAGGAAACCCTTGTCGACGAGCGTGACGTTGACGCCGGCCTGGGCGGCGCCGATCGCGGCCCAGGCCGCCGCCATGCCGCCGCCGATGACGAGGACGTCGGTCTCGAGGGTCAATTCGGAGCGCTCCAGCGTCACGGCGCCGCCGCTCCGAGCCGGAGTTCGGCCGCCTGCAGGCATTCGTCCAGCAGGGCGTAGTAGCGGCGGACCGGGTCGGCGCCGAGCACGAACGGATTGGGTTGGCCGGGCGTGCGGGCCCGCTCCGCCGCCAACCGCTCGAGCCCGCCGTCGCCGAACACGTGGGTGTTCAGCAGACCCACCGCACCGGCGTCGCGGCTGATGCGCGCGAAACGCTGCACCGAGGCGCGGTAAGCGCGCAGCCCGCCGTAGCGCTCGGTCGGATCGAGACCCGCGGGAAAGGCGAGGCTGCCGTACAGCGACAGCGCATAGGTGCGTCCGGCTTCGCGGCCCGGCACGATGGCGGAGACCGTTCCGGGCGTGTGACCGGGCGTCAGGTAGAGCGTGATCGCAGTGTCGCCCAGGACCAGCTTCTGCCCATCGTTCACCACCAGGTCGCGCCTCGGACCCGGATGGTTGGAGATTTCGGGACTGGTCGCCGGCGTGTGTTCGATCAGGTCCCAGTCCGCGGCGCTGAGGCCGATCCGGGCCCCGTAGGTCTGCTGAAGATAGGCGGCCCCGCCGAAATGATCCCAGTGGCCATGGGTGACGATCACAAAGCGGATCGTCGTCGGGTCGAGGCCGAGCTGCGCCAGGCCCGGCAGCAGATGCTGCTCGACGTCCTCCCGGCTGGTGGTGGAGTCGAACAGGATAAGGCCTTCGCTGGTCTTGATGACGAAGGCGCCGACGAAGCGGTTGCCGATGTACGAGATGTTGTCGAACACGCGCGTGGGCGGCACCCACTCGCGCGATCCGTTCACCAGTGTGTCCTTGACCACAGCAAGGCTGTCCGCGCGGCAGAGGAACAGCGGCGGCTTGAGGTCCGTGCCCGCGAGCGCTTCAGCCTTGTCGACATGGCGCGCGATCTCGCTCTCGGCGGCCGGCGAAGGCGCCGCAGCGGCGATGCCGGGGAGTCCCGCCAGGGCGAGGCAGAGCCCGGGAACGGTCCATCGCGCGGGTGGCAGGCGGAGGTGTCTCATCGGCGAGTATCTCCAGGTCGAACGCGGGGATCAGGGGGTCTTGATGATGAAGCTGCGGTCGTAGACCTTGGCGACGTCCAGATGTCTCGGGATCAGACCGATCTCCGCATAGGTGTCGGCCGCGCGCTGGTGCAGCGCGATCGCCTCGTCGGTGACCTGCGGCAGCACGTCTGTCCGCGTCCTTCGGCGCATGAGCTGGGCGATGCCGAGCGGCACGCCGGTCTCGCGGGCGAACACTGCGGCCGCCTGCTCCGGATGGGCCTGGGCCCAAAGGTTTGCGCGGCGGAAACGGGTGAGGAAATCGAGCAGCTCGGGATGCTTGGCGGCGATGGCCGCATCGCTCGCGACTCCGCACTCGACCTCGCGGGCGACCTGCGCGCTGGTGATCAGCACGCGGTCATGATCCTGCTGCTCGCCGATCGCGAGATAAGGGTCCCAGATCGCCCAGGCGTCGACCGCCCCATGGGACAGCGCGGCCTTGGCGTCGCCCGCCGACAGATTGACCAGGTGGACGCTGGCGAGCGGCACGCCGGCCTGCTTCAGGGCCTCGACGACCAGAAGATGGCCGGGCGAACCACGCACCACCGCAACCGTCCGTCCTTTGAGGTCGGCCAGGGTGTGGATCGGGCCATCGCCGGCCGCCAGGACGCCGCTGCCGGGGCCGTCCATGCGCCAGACATTGATGGCCTTGATTGGCGCGCCGGCGGCCAGGCCGAACGTCATGGTTGAACTGCCGACGAAGCCGAAGTCGACCGCGCCCGCCTTCATCGCCTCGACCAGCGGCGCTCCAACCGGGAAGAGACTCCATTCGATCTTGTAGGGGACAGTCTTGAGCTCCCAGGCCGCTTCGAGGATGGCGCGGGTCGAGCCGCGCTGGTCGCCCACGTGAAGGACAATCTGGTTGGATCGCCGACCGTGCAGCCCAAACCAGGCGACCGCCGCAACGACCAAGGCCAGCGCGGCGCCGACAAGAGCGACGCGCGCAAAGAGCGACGAGGACGGGGGTGAGCTCAACATGGGGCCCCTCTCTGTAGGCCGGCCCAGAAGTAGCCCTCACCCTTTTCGCTGTCGCCTCAGTTTTGTTGAAGTCCCTGATAAGTAAAAGTCACCGGTGAGCCCGAGTGGCGCCTACCTTTCGATGTCACGTCGTTCACTCGAAAGACTATGTGATGCCGGATATGAGGAATCCAAATATGTGAGATGAGAACTACTCCGGGCTTGGTCACCCGAAGCTGCGGCCAATGAACCAGAAACAGCCGAGACCGACGAGGACGGCCGAAGCAGTGTCGACCACGATCGGCCGCGGCGCGGCCAGCCTCAGCCGGGACAAACCCGCGACCAGCAGGGTGACGCCCGCCACCAGGGTGAGCTGGCCGATCTCCACGCCGAGATTGAACCCGACCAGGAGTTCCGCGAGCCGGGCGGTCGGCAACTGCATGGTCAGGAGGTCCGCCGCGAAACCGAAGCCGTGGATCAGGCCGAAGGTGAGGGTGATCACCAAGCGAAGCCGGCCCGCATCCAGAAGCTGGCCTGAGACCATCAGATAGCCGCCGGTGAACAGCGCAGCGCCGACCAGCAGCAATGACGGCAGGTCGCCCCACCCCGCCAGCCGCGCCGCCGCCATCGCCAGCAGGAGCCCGCCGACGCCGGCGGCCAGCGGCCATGGCCGCCGGGTCTGGACCGCCAGGTTCTCGAGTCCGATCAGCGCAATGGTCAGCGCGACGAGCGCGTCGATGAACTCCGGATGCGGCCGGACGACGCCGGTCACCGCAAGGGCGAGAGTCAGGCTGTGGCCGAGGGTGAAGCCGGTGACGACGAAGATCAGGTCCCTGAGGTTCCTCGAGATCAGCACGAGGCCGAGCAGGAAGGACATGTGATCGACGCCGGTGAAGATGTGCATGATCCCCATGCGGACAAATTCAAGGAAGCCCGCGTGCTGCAGCCGCCCGCTGCCCTCGTCGGTGGCCGCGACGGTCTGGCGCTCGTTGGTGATCAGTTGCTCGGTGAACGCCCCGCTGGTCGCGTCCTGGATCTGGGCGAAGTCCACGTGGCTGGGGACCAGGTCGAAGAAGGCCGCCACATGCAGCTGGATCGCCTTGGACGAAGCGCACTGGAAGGTGAAATCGTAGCGGCGGAAGCCAGGCTGGGCCGCCAGCGCCTCCACCGGCGGGACCAGGGCGCAGCGGCGTCCCTCCGCCAGCGGATAGATCCGGTCGGTCAGATAGGCCTTCACCCGGTCGTCGCGCGGCTCTGGCCCCGGGTCGATGCGCTGGGCTTCGGCGAGCGGCAGGGTCATGATCAGGTCCACCGCGGTCCCGCGGATTTCCCAGACCGTGTGGCTCTCGCTGCGGGTATGGGCCGAGCCCGCACCGGTCCACAACAGGCTTGCAGCGAGCGTCGCGAGCGCCAGACCCAGGGCGCGCAGCGTCAACGGACGTCCCCGGCGATCAGTATGTTGGCGCGTTTGCGCAGGAACTGAACGCTCTTGGCCTGCAGGACCGCGATCTGCTCGGTGCGAAGGTCGTTCAGCACCTGGTCCCGCGCGGCCTCGAAGGGGCGCGCCAGCGGAGGCGTGTTCTGGCTGACCACAAGGAGGTGGACGCCGTCCGGCTGGGTGATCGGAGCCGAGACCTCGTTTGCGCGCAGGCGCCGGGCGGCGTCGAAGAGGGCGTCGCCGAGATGGATCCGCGCGGCGAAATAAAACTCCTCGCCTTGGGTCTTGTGACCTTCGTGGCCGCGGCCGCGAGCGAGCGCCGTCTCCGGGCCCGCGCCGGCGCGGATCGCCTGGGCGGCCAGGCTGGCGGCGTCCACGCCGTCGAACACCAGGTCGCGCACCGTGATCGTGCCCTCGCCTGCGTAGCGGTCCCTGCGCGCGTCGTAATAGGCGTGCAGCTCGGCGTCGCGGGGCGCGCGGCTCATGGCGTCGGCCGCGACGCTCTGCTCGACGGCCGCGACCATGGCCGAACGGACATCCGGGTCGAACGCGGCGACATCGAGCTCCTTGCCACGCTGGACCAGGAGCTCCTCGCGGATCATGTCGTCCAGCACCCTGCGTCTTTCGGCCGGCGTGGTCTGGGCGGGATCGACGCCGTAGAGGGTGCGCAGCTGCGCCAGGAAGTCGGATCGGGCGATGGGCTGCTGGTTCACCAGGGCGATGTCCTCGGGCGGGATGACCAGGCTCGAGGTCCCTCGCGCCGAGAACAGGCCCGCGCCGGCCAGCAGGAGGCCGATCACGGCGGCGGCGCCCGCGAGAACGAAGGAGCGGGAGATGCTGACCCGGGTGGGATCGCGCCAGGCAGCCGCGGAGCCGGGCGTCTCCGGCTCGGCCGTCATGCGCCTCTTCCTTTGATCAGGGCCGGCCGATCCGCAATCGAATGAACGTAGAGGGCGATTTCGCGAATTTCTGCCGGCGGCAGCCGACCCGCCCAGGCTGGACAGACGCCCGCATGTCCATAGGCGATGGAGGCGAAGATCTCGTCCAGACTCCCCGCCCCGTACAGCCAGATGTTGTCGGCGAGGTTCGGCGCGCCGACCCCGGGATCACCGTGCGCGTCGGCGCCGTGGCAATCGTAGCATCCGCCCCGCCCGGCGAAGATGGCGGAGCCCCTGCGGCTCGCGTCCGACGCCGGCGCCCGGCCCTCGACCGAAAGCAGGAAGGCGGCGACGTCGCGGATGTCGCCGGGCGACAGGGGCTGCAAGGCGGGTTCGCGTGGATAAGGCCGCGCGTGCGCATAGGCGGGCATCTCGGCGAGCTTCCAGGTCTTGGGATGCGGCGCGCGGATGCCATAGAGGATGACGGTCTCGATCTCGCCCACCTTGCCGGAGCCGTAGAGCCAGTCCGTGTCGACAAGGTTGGGGACGCCGAGCGAGGAATTCCCGCGGGCGTCGCGCCCGTGGCAGCCGGCGCAGTGTCGGTCGAAACTCCGACGGCCGCGCGGCGCGGCGTAGGCCATCAACGCGGGCTGCTCAGGCAAAAGGTCCGGGTCGAGCGAGAGGATTTGCGCGGTCCGCGAGGCGTTCCAGGCGGCCGCGGACGCCGGCAAGGCGAGGATCAGGAGGACCACGGCCACAGCCGCTCTGGGGCGTCGGCGTACGAGGGACGTCAGCCACGCTCCGAGCCCATCGAGGGTCATGGCGGAAAGGACGTCACAGGGTGAAGCCGGTCCAGCGGCCAAGCGCCACGACGCCGATCCAGATGCTCAGCGAAAGCAGGCCGGAGGCTTTCGCAGCCAAGCCGCCATCATTGCCACCCGAGCGCCGCTTGACGAGCCAGTGGAAGACCAGCATGTTGACCGCGGCCAGGAGAAGCAGGGCGAGCTTGGCTCGAAAGAACGGATTGGCCCCGTAGGACAGGGGCTTGGCCAAGAACAGGGTCGATCCCGTGGCGGCCGCCACGGCGAAGGCCGTCCAGGTGACCGGCAGGAAGCGGGCCTCGATCTCCCGGGGAGACCGGGCGGTGTCGACCAGGCCGATCAGTCTGAGATCGACCACGAGGATCGAGCCGACGACCAGGGTGATCGCCGCGACGTGGATCGACTCCGCCGTGGGGAATATCCAGCCCGACTCCGCCACGGCCTGGGAGACGGGCGTGCCCTGCAGGGCGCTCAGAAGATCGTTCAAGTCCATGGTGCGGGCCGATCGGGATCGAGGTCAGGTCGGAGCGCCGGGCCAGCCGGACACGTAGCCGATCCAGCGGCCGGCGAAGATGACTGCCGTCCAGAGGCCGAGGATCAGGATGGCCCCGACCCGGTCGGCGAGAACGAGGCCATCCTTTCGACCGGCCGCGTCGCTCTGGGCAGCGCGCCGCGCCTGTCCCCAGGTCGCGGCCAGCGCGACCAGGATCAGGCCCATCTTGAGCCAGAACACGGTGCGGAAGATCGCCCGGTTCGGTTCGCTCGCGATCAGCAGGAGCCCGGTAACCAGCAGGATCGCCACCGCCCCCAGGAGCGGCGGCAGGAAGCGGCCCAGCACCGCCTGGATAGGCCGGCCGGTCTCGAACACGCCGAGGATGCGCAGATTGATGAACACTGCGCCGCCGAACACAACGGCGACGCTCAGGATGTGTACGGTCTGGATGGCCGGCACCGCCCAGGCGGCGTTGCCGAGAAAGGCGGTCAGCGGCGTCTTGGCGAGCCAGGTGGCGAAGGCGTTGAGCATAGGCGGCGCGGTTACTGGTGGCCGGTGGCCTGGGCTTGCTGCACCCAGTTGGCGACCAGCTCCTGGCCCGTGGCGAGGATCTTGGCGGACTTGAAGGCGCCCCCCGGGGACCCGTTCCTGAGCGGCAGAATCTTCAGCTCGACCGCGTCGCCCGGTTTGAGTGAGTCACGGCTCCAGCCGATGCGCTCGAGATTGCCCGGGCTGGTCAGCTCCACCGTCCACGTCTGAGGCGCGCCGCCGGTTTCCGGCGAGCCCACGAGCCATATCACCACATGCGGATTGCTCCACAGGAAGGTCTTGATTGCGCCCTTCAGCGTGACCGTCCGGGTTTGGTCGTACATGGCGAAGGAATGGTGTGCGCGCGCGGGTTCCGGAACGGCTAGGGCGACCAACGTGAGGGTGGAGAGTATCAGAACGGTCTGGAAAGCAATACGGCGCATGGGGGACTCCGACTTCAGGACTTTGGCGGAATGGGCGCGCCGTTGGCGTCGAACTGCAGCGGGACGAAGACGGCGTCGCCCTGACTGTCGACGCTCTCGGCGAAGCGGCCCTGCAGGCAGACGCCCTCGCCGAACTCGGCTCTCCGCTCACGGTGGCGGTAGAACAGTCGCGTGGTCTTCCAGGGCGTGGCCAGCACCTTGGGCGCCTCAATGGTCAGATCGTCGGCGAGCGTATCCGGCGCGGTGAGGTGGAGGCGCTCGACCATGTGCAGGCCCCCGTTGTTGGGCAGCCCGACCGCCTCGCTGAGCGCGACGTAGGTCTCGGGCAGGACTCCGACCGTATCGACCACCAGGGTGTCGCCTTCCCACCGGCCGATGGAATGGCCAAAGAAGGTCGGATCCGGATCGGCGGGGTGCGGGCGTCCATCGGTGTAGATGCGCCGCTGGCGGTCACCGTCGGACTCGCCGAGCAGCAGCACCCGTCCGGGTGTAAAGACGAACTCGAGCGCGTTGTGGGTGATCAGCATCAGCGATGGCAGACCTTCGGGCAGGCAGTCGACGAACAGGCCCTTGGGCTCTCCCGCCTGCTCCTGCGCGGCCAAGGCGGCCGCCTTGCGCGCCGCGGCCGCAGTCCACGGCGGAGGGTTGCTCTTCTCTTGTTTTCTCTGATCGAGGATGTCGGGAACCCAGACGCCGCTCCAATCGGGAAGGGCGGCGAGCGCCGCCCAGTCCCTGGCGGTGGGCTTGGAAGCGTCGGGCGCCACCGGCGCCGCACCGGCCGCCGAGGTGGCCAGAACCGCAAGAACAGAAGCCAGGACTGAAGTTTTCATCATGCGCTCTCGGCCTTAAGGCTTGGCCAGCGGCTCGCCAGTCGGGCCAAGCGGCCCCACCGTCAGCACCTTGCCGCTATCGACCAGCACCACTTTCTTGAGCGAGCCGCCGTGGCGGCCATCGCGCAGCGGATTGACGTCGACCGCGACCTTGTCGCCCGGGCTGATCGAATGCTTCGACCACCCCATGCGGTTGAGGTTGCCCGGGCTGGTGCCGAGCTCAACGGTCCAAAGGTCGGCCTGGCCTCCCGCAGCCGGGACCAGCACCCAGATGACCGAGTGCGGGTTGGTCCACTGGAAGTCCTTCACCGTCCCGTTCAGGGTGACGATCCTAGTTTGGTCGTACATGGCGAAGGAATGGTGGGCGAGCCCGGGGGCCGGAGCGCCCAGGAGGGCGAGGGTGGCCGCCCATCGGAGCAGTTGTTTCATCTGGGAGCGCCGGGTTCCGGGGCCAGCGGCGCGCCGCCGGCGTCTATGGTGACGGGACGGAAGATCGCGAAGCCCTCCGCGTCGGTATCCGCCACGAAGTCTCCCTCGCGGCAGGAGGCCTCGACGATGTCGAACTTGCGCAGCCGGCTGCGGGTCCACACCCGGCTCGTCGTCCACGGCCTGGTCAGCACGTGCGGCGCGATCACAGTCAGCTCGATCTGCAGCTTGTCGGGGGCGATCAGGTGGATGCGCTCGATGACGTGAAGGTCGCCGTTGTTGGGAACCCCGACGTCCTGCGCGAGCGGAATGAAGGCCTGCGGCTTTATGCCGACCGTATCGATAACCAGGGTGTCGCCTTCCCAGCGCCCCGTCGAATGGCCGCTGAAGGTCGGGTCCGGATCGTCGGGGTGGCCGCGGCCGTCCGTGTAGATGCGCCGCAGCCGATTGCCGTCGAACTCGCTGAGCAGGGTGACGCGGCCAGGCGTGAACAGGAACTCCGCCGCGTTCAGCGTCATCAGGTCGAAGCTTGGCAGGCCCTCCGGCAGGCAGTTGATATAGATGTTGTCCGGCGTTCCCGCCCTATCGAGCGCCTGCATCCTGGCGACCCTGTCGGCCGCCTTGGCCGTCCAGGCCGGCGGCGCGGTGAAGGCGGCGCCCTGGTTCACGAGCGGGGCCGGTGTCCAGACACCGCTCCAGTCCGGGAGCTTGGCGAGCGCCGCCCAGTCCGCCGCCGTCGGCGCCGGATTGACCGGGTCAGGGGCCCCTGCCCCAGTCCCGGCCGGCGCGGCGGCGGGCAGGGCCGCCAGCCCCAGCACCGCCAGCCCGAACACGAGCCCGCGCGCCTGGGCGTTCACCGGACCCCGGTCGGATCTTGCCGTCATCGGCCGCCGTCCGACGACCGGGGGATAGGCAACCGGACGCGCCGCCGTAAATCTGCAAGGGAGGGTTCTGGACGCGCCCGGACGTCGAACACCCGCGCCAGGGCGCGCCGATCGAGGGCCTGTTCACCGACCAGGCGGTCGCCCCCCACCAGCCAGTCCGGACGGCTGAAGGCTCCCTCTGTGTTCGCGCCCTTGGCCGCGATGTCGATCGTCCCGCGCACGTCCCGGTTCCATGACCTGTCGCCGCCATCTCGTGGCGAAGGGGCTCTTCATGGAACCTACCGACCAATTCTCAATTCAAGTAATTTGGCGATTGGAGTAGAAAATCTAATATTGACCTAGTTTCACCACCCCTATGATGGTCGTCCGAAATCAACGGGCATGTATTAAACCAACAAAACAGTCATATTTGTGTTTCGAATACAAGACTGCGGCGGCGCCGCGCTACACGCACAGCATCGCCATCAACGGCGAGACCATCATTGCCGGCGGAGGCGTCGCAATGACGATCACCGCGTAACCGTCCCGTAGGAGTTCGACCATGGCTGCAACCCGCAAACTCAAGCTCGGCTTCATCCTCCACGGCGTCGGGCGAACCTGGACCGACTGGCGCCATCCCGAGGCCGACGTCGGGGCCAGCACCAGTTTCGAGTTCTATTCGCGCCAAGCCCGCACGGCCGAGCGCGGCAAGTTCGACTTCCTGTTCGTGGCAGACAGCCTGTCGATCAACGAGAAATCCAGTCCACATTATCTGAACCGCTTCGAGCCCCTCACCATCCTGTCGGCCCTGGCCGCGGTCACCTCGAACATCGGCCTCGTCGCCACGCTCACGGTGAGTTACTCGGAGCCCTTCAACGTGGCGCGGCAGTTCGCGTCCCTCGACCATATCAGTGGAGGCCGGGCCGGTTGGAATGTGGTGACCTCATGGCTCGGCGAAACGGCCGCCAATTTCAGCAAGGATGAGCATCTGGCCCATGACGACCGCTACCGCCTGGGCGGCGAGTACCTGGACGTGGTCCAAGGCCTCTGGGACAGCTGGGAGGACGACGCCCATGTCGGCGACAAGGCCTCAGGCGTGTTCGTCGATCCCGAAAAGCTGCACCGTCTCGACCACAAGGGTGAATTCTTCCAGGTTCGCGGCCCACTCAACATCAAGCGTTCCCGGCAGGGCCAACCGGTGATCTTTCAGGCCGGGGCCTCCGACACCGGGCGCGCCTTCGCCGCCCGTCGGGCCGACGCCATCTTCAATCCCGCCGCCACGCTCGAGGAGGCGCAGGAATACTATCGCGACGTGAAGGCCCGCGCGCAGGGGTTCGGCCGCGATCCGTCGCTGCTGAACGTCTTGCCGGGCATCGGCCCCGTCATCGGCCTGACCGAGGCGGAAGCCGAGGCCAACTACCGTGAGCTGGCTGCGCTCGGATCGCTGCAGACAGGACTTGGTCTCTTGGCCCGCACGTTCAGCGACCATGACTTCACGGTCTACGACCTCGATGGTCCCTTCCCCGATGTCGCCGCCATCGGCCTCAACAGCCAGCAGAGCGGCTCAAACCGCATCCTGGCCGAGGTTCGCGCCGAGAACCTCACCATCCGCCAGGTCGCCGAACGGCTCGCGACCCCGCGCGGCGCGTTCGTGGGGACGCCGGCGGTCGTCGCCGATCGACTGCAGGCGTGGTTCGAGAACGAGGGCGCCGACGGCTTCGTGTTATTCCAGAGCCTGCCGGGCCAGCTCGAGCTGTTCGTCGATCACGTAATCCCGATCCTGCAGGCGCGCGGGCTTTTCCGCGAGGACTACGAGGGAGGCACGCTTCGGGACAACCTCGGCCTGCCGTTCCCGATCAACCGTTACACCGCGGCGCGGGAAGCTCAGGACGCCGCGTAATGGAGCGAGTCCGAATTGGATCGTGAAGTCGCAACTCACGGCTTGGGGAGACTGGCGAACCTGCTTCAGGGCAAACGGCTTCCGTGAATCCGCTCGATAGGAATGGCGTCCAGGTCGACGCCTTCAAGGCATCGCACATTGACAGCCCACGGGTGCGCAGCCGTTCGCGGTCGCCTGAAAGGAAGGACCCCGCACGTCGGACAGAAGTAGTCCGTCGCCTGGCGGGTGTGGAACTTATAGGAGGAGAGCGCCTCCAGAGGCGTGAGTATTTCCAGTTGATCCTCTTCAACGCGATGGATCAGGGCCCCTCGCCGACGACATATGGAACAATCGCACACCCGGACATGATCAAGCTCAGTGCGCACCTTGAAGCGGACGAAGCCGCAATGACAACTTCCACTATAGACGGTCATCGAGGTCCATCATGCACAGAGCTCTAGCTGCCGCAAAGCCGATGGAGTGCGCCTGCGGCAGGTCTCGCTGACCGATTGCGTGTGGAAGAGGACGATGATCCACGAAATCCTGAAGATGGGCGATCCCCGCCTGCTGAGAGTGGCCAAGCCAATTGAGGACATACACGATCCTACCCTGAAAGCGGTCATCGCTGACATGTACGAGACCATGCACGCCGCGAATGGAGTGGGCCTTGCGGCGCCTCAGATCGGCGTTGATCTGCGCCTGATGATCTTCGGTTTCGATGCGAACCCGCGCTATCCGGAGGAGCCGCCGGTTCCGGTCACCACACTTATCAATCCCTGGCTGGAAGTCCTCGGGGACGAGACCGAAGAGGGCTGGGAAGGCTGCCTTTCCGTCCCCGGCATGCGCGGCATGGTCCCCCGCGCCACGCGCATTCGCTACGGCGGGACGCTGGAGGACGGCGGCGCGCTGACACGCGAAGCTCGGGATTTTCATGCGCGGGTCTTTCAGCACGAATTCGACCACCTGGAAGGCGTGCTCTATCCGCAGCGCATCAAGGACATGACCAGGTTCGGTTTCATCGAGGCCTTGTTTCCGGATAGTCCGCTGGCGACGCTGGAAGCGGACTGACGCGTTTCGCTCTGGGGACTGATCAGCGCGGCGGGGCTGAGGTCGCGCCGCCGCTCGCTCTTTCAGCCTGACCGCCAAGGTGACGCTGCCGACCAATCGCGAGACCGGGGTGATCGCCGCGACCGGGAGTTGGTTCGGCGGCTGGAGCTTCTATCTCAAGGACGGACGTCCTGCCGGCTACTAGGCTTTCTCCCAGCAGCCGCAGGACCAGTTCAAGATCATCGCCGCCAGCTGGTCCCGTCACCCTGCGCGACGATTTCGTCTATGGCGGCGGCCTCGGCAAGGGCGCGCTGACCATCAGCGCCAACGGAAAGCCGGTCGCCAAGGGGCAGATCGAACGCACCATCCCCATCACCGCCGGCCTCGGCGAGACCTTCGACGTCGGCCGTGACACCGGAGCGCCAGTCACGGCTGACACCATGATCAAGGCGTCTTCGACGGTGAGATCCGCAAGGTCCAGGTCGATTTGGTGGCTTCGGCCGGGCCGTGGGCAAGGCTCAGGCCGCAGCGGAGTCCAAGACCCAGTGAGCGCCTCCGCGCGCGAAGACAATCAGTCTTTCTGATAGAAGGCAGTCTTCAGGATCGATCTCACGCGCTTCTGAATTCGGCGCCGCCTTCGAGGCCGAAGCATCGAAATCGTCACTGAGCGTGCACCGTATCGCCGGCCAACACCGACGTATCTTCGGGAAAAACATCTATATATCAGAAGCATGCGTGCCTGTTCGGATTGACCGCCGCAAAGCGCCGGTCGGCTGCCGCTGTGAATATCCACGGAGATCGCCGACGCCTCTCCAATGACGAGGCGTGCAGCAACGACAGGCTATCGATGTAAGTTTTTCTGTCTATCTGCACAGTCGATCTACGTTGAACAGACGGGGTGACGAAGCCAGCTTGCGTGCGTGATTCAAGTTTCTAGCGACAACAGCGCGGTCGGAATATCCGGCGGTCCTGCGACCGGCGCCCAGCCTCCAGTTGAATGGCCCACCTTGCTTCTCGCTGCGGTCATTTACGGAGGCTGGCTTGGCGTCACCTTGCTGCACAGCCGCCTTCATCCCGTCGCGCTTTTCATGCTGGGAGGTTGGCTGATCGCCTGGCACGGGTCGCTGCAGCACGAGACGATCCACGGCCATCCTACGCCCTGGCGACGGATGAACGACGCGCTCGCAGTCGCGCCGCTATCATTGTGGCTGCCCTACATGCTCTATCGGCGCTCACATCTCGCCCATCACGACGCGGATCACCTGACCCATCCGGCTCACGATCCCGAGAGCCGCTACCTAGACGCCAGCGCCGGCGGTCCCTCACAGGCAGCCGTGCGCGCCCAGTCGACATTAGCGGGCCGGTTGATCCTAGGGCCCTTCGTCGAGGTCGGCCGCTTTCTCCTGAACGAGTCCGTTCGCGTCTGGCGGGGAGAAGCGGACAGCCGGTGCGTCTGGAGCTGGCACGCGGTCGCCGTCGGGCTGATCTGGATCTGGCTGCACTTCGCTTGCCACTTCAGCCTCGGCGCCTACCTGGCGTTCTTCGTTTACCCCGGCGCGTCGTTAACACTGCTGCGCTCGTTCGCAGAGCACCGGGCCGACGCGTCTCCGGCCAGACGTGTGGCGGTGGTCGAGCGGGCGCCGGTGTTCGGCCTGCTGTTCCTGAACAACAACCTCCACGCCGCCCATCACCGTTGGCCGGGTCTGCCCTGGTGGCGACTGCCGGTCCAGTACCGGGCGAACCGGCGCGCGTTGTTGGCCGAGAACGGAGGCCTGGTTTACGCCGGCTATGGTGAAGTGGCCGCCCGCTTCCTGCTGAAGGCGCACGATACGGTCCTGCATCCCGACACGGGGGATGCGCGGCCATGAAGGCGTCGGCGCCCCTCCGGCTGGCTGCCGATTCCGAGCCGATCGCGTCCCTCGGCATGTACGACCTGCCGGGACTGAGCAGAGCCAATGACATCCTGTGGTCAGCGATCGCCGCGGAATTGCGGCGCATGGGGTTCAACGCGCCGGACCAGCTCACGCGCGATAGCGAGCTGGATGCGATCTGGCGCAATCCGAACCTGATGCTCGCGCAGACGTGCGGCTATCCGCTCACCACGCGGCTCAAGGGATTGGTGCAGGTCGTCGCCACGCCTCGTTATCGTGCGCCAGGTTGCTCGGGGACCGATCATCGCGCCGCGATCATCGTCGCCGCCCGACGCGACCTGCACTCGCTCGCCGCGCTTCGCGGCGCGCGCTGCGCCGTCAACGACCGAAGCTCGAACACTGGCATGAACCTACTCCGGGCGAAGATCGCGCCGCTGGCCGAAGGCGGCCGCTTCTTCGACGAGATCATCGTGACGCGCTCGCACGCCGCCAGCCTCATGAGCGTGGCTCAGGGCGCCGCCGACGTGGCGTCGATCGACGCCGTGAGTTTCGCCCTCCTCGGCGACCTCTATCCAGCCCTGGCGGCCGCGGTGCGAGTCCTCGACTGGACCGACGCCAGCCCCGCTCTGCCTCTGGTCACCGCCGCGGCGACTCCGCCGACCGGTCTCGCCGCCCTCCGCCACGCGCTGGGCGCCGTCGCGGCCGACCCCAGGCTCGGCCCGACGCGGGCGGCCCTGCGGCTCGAAGGATTCAGCGTCCTGCCGGACGGAGCCTATGATCAGGTCGCGCGCCTGGAGCAGGAGGCGGACCAACGCGGATATCCTCAGCTCGCATGACGCCGTTCGCGGGGACGCCCTTTCCGGCCCGCACCGTGATCAGCCATTTCGCCGCGGCGCCGGTCCGGAAAATGCGCCGAGGAGATGAATCACCTCCCACGGGATCCAGCCACCCGGGATCGGCGCGCGCGCGGCCCAACCGAACGCCGCGGGGGTCAACCACCGGTCGCCCGACGCGGGGCAAGGGGTGGAGCGCCCTTCAATGGAATCGCGATGAAGGGTCCGCCGCGCCGGCGAGCCGCTCAAAACCGCTCGACCCATGGCCGAAGCTCGATCTCCCAGCTCCAGGCGCTGCGCGGCTGGGCGAGGATGGCCAGATAGCTCTGCGCCACGGCGTCCGGATCGAGTGTGCTGTCCGGCTGGTCCTTCGGGTCTGGTCGGACAGCGCTGCGCACGCCGCCGTCGATGACGAAATGGGTCACGTGGATCCCGTGCGGCGCCAGCTCCCTCGCGGCGCTCTGGGCCAGGCCGCGCAGGGCGAACTTGCCCATGGCGAAGCTCGACGACAGCGGGAAGCCCTTGACGCTGGCCGTGGCGCCGGTGAGCAGAATGGCCCCGCCCTGTCTTGGAACCATGCGGATCGCCGCCTGCTGCACGGTGAGGATGCCGCCGAACGCAGAAACCTCGATCGCGGCGCGAACGGCCTCCGGATCGAGATCGGTGAGCGGGCCCCGCACACGGCCGGACGCGTTGTAGACGACCAGGTCCGGCGGCCCGAGCGCCCCGTCCACCGCCTTGAACAGGGCCTCGACGGCGGCGGGATCAGCCGCGTCGACGGCGAAGGTCCGGGCGCCGGTCTCGTCGGCCAGCGCTGCGAGCTTCTCCACGTTCCGCGCCGCCAGCGCCACTTTCAGGCCGGCCGCCGCCAGCCCGCGGGCCAGGGAGGCGCTGATGCCGGGACCGGCGCCGACGATCAGCGCGGTCCGATAGGGGATGTCCGTCATCGTATGTCCTTGCCTCAGGCGGCGGGCGCGGGCCGGGCCCGCTGGTTGTAGAGGATGCCGCGGCGGCGCTCCTGCTCTTCCGGTGTCACCGTCGCCGGGTCCTCGGCTTCGCCGGCCGCGACCGCCAGGCCCCGCTGCACAGCCGGACGCTCGGACAGTTCGTCGAACCAGCGCTTGAAATAGCGGAACTCGTCCAGGTCGATACCCTGCTGCGCCCAGCCGACGGTCCAGGGATAGGAGACGATGTCGGCAATGCTGTAGTCGTCGCCGGCCAGATAGCGCCGGTCATGGAGTCGGTTGTTCATCACGCCGTATAGCCGGTGGACCTCGTCGTTGAACCGCCGCCGGGCATAGGACTGATCCCCGGCGCTTTCGGCCACGCGCGAGAAATGCCCGCGTTCGCCGAACTTCGGGCCCTGGTTGGCCATCTGCCACACCACCCATTGGACCACCTCGTACTTGGCCTGCACGTCGTCCTGCGGCCAGAACCGCCCCTCCTTCTCGGCGAGGTAGAACAGAATGGCGCCGGACTCGAACACGCTGAGCGGCGCGCCGCCGCCCTTGGGCGTGGTGTCGACGATGGCCGGCATCCGGTTGTTCGGGCTGATGTTGAGAAAGCCGTCCTCGAACTGGTCGCCACGCCCGATGTTCACCGGGACGACGGTGTAAGGGACGCCCAGTTCCTCGAGCAGGATAGTGACCTTCTTGCCGTTGGGCGTCGGCCAGTAATGCACGTCGATCAAGGTCGGTCTCCGGTGGCGGCTAGTCGAAGAAGGCGATGGTGCGGAATTCGATACTCTCGCGCGGCGGGGCGTCCGCCGGCGTGGTCGGGTCTTCAAAGCCGGTGTGCGGCGCGAACCGCGCGACCGAGGGGTTGGAATCCCAGCACTTGATCAGCACCGCCTCGTCCGGCTCGAGGTCCGGGACGTAGAGCCAGCGCTGGCGCGGATTGTGGGCGACGACGTAGATCTCGCCCCGGCGATGCGGGAAGATCAAGTCGGAGGCGATCAGGTCGTCCGCCGCCACCGTGCGGGCGTCGGCCAAAGCCAGCGGCCAGTCCCGCGCCACGTGAGCGACCGGACGCCAGACGTTGATGATCGCCGCGCGCCGCCGCAGCAGGCTCTCGGCCTCCGCGCCCATGACGTCGCGCACGCGCTGAGGGCCGGAGAGGACCGTCTGATCCACATGCACCCGGCTCGCCGGCTGGCGCGGCGCATCGGGCGAGAGGTCCTCGACCCCCACCAGCCGCCGGCGCCGCGTATGGTCGAACACCACTACACGCGCCGCACCGGTCTCGGCCTTGACCAGTTCCGCGACTTCCGGGTGGCCGATGGCCAGGGTCTGCGCCTCGTCCCAGAAGTCGCGCACGGCCGACGGACGACGGACCACGGCGAAGCCTTCGACATCGAGCCGCAGGTCGGCGGCGAACGGACGCGCGTTCTCGATGGGGACGGTCAGCGGCCGGTAGTCGCCGCGGGATCGCGCGACGCCGGCCGGCGGCTGCTCGACATAGGCATAGGGCTTGGCCTGGCCGGCCTCGGCGAACACCAGCTGCGCCTCGACCCCGTCGAATACGGACGATCTTGCGATCTGAACAGCATGCTGAGCCATGGGCCACCTGCAATCACGAAGCGCTCGCGACGTATGTAAGCCGTCTTCGGACGGCGCCCATGCGCGCCAACCGGCGGGATCGGCCGATTAATTCTAACGTCGACCGGGACGAATTCTCACGGCCGCCCCGATCGCGCGTCACACCGAATTCGGACTATTTGCGAATGCGGGATCGGCGCTGGCGACCTATGAGCCCTGCTTATCGGAATTGGCATGAGACCCTGAGCGACGCCGGCCATGGCCAGTGCGTCGCCCGCCGAAACTCAAGGGTCCTTGCGGGCGTCCCAGCGATAGCCGGCGAAGGCTTCCCGGCTCGGCAGGGCAAGCCGCGCCGTCGGATACCAGTAGGCGGCGTGGCAGCTCTCGCACGCCGCGTCGATCGCAGCGCCGGCCCGCAGCAGGCGCTCGACGTCATGGGCATCGGCCGCGGCGACGGCGTCCTGCGCCGCGGCGCGCAGGCGCTCCGCATGCGATCGGAACTTGGCCCGATTGGCGCGGATCGCCTGGCCGATCTGCTCTGCGGTGCGTATCCCCGGCGTACGGGCGTCGGCGAGGCCCCCGCCGCCGTTACGCCCCACCGGCCGCGGTTGCTGCAGGGCCGCGGCGCCGTCGGCGAGCTGCCGCCCGAGCTGGCCGGCTCGTCGCCAGTCGGCCGGCGACCGCGGCGCGCGGTGCTCGACGCCCTTGCCGGTCTCGATGAGCCCGACGGAGCCCCACAGGCCGTCCGCGGCGGGATCGACCACCTGATCCATCAGGTCCTGAATGGTCGGTGCGGGGACGACCTTCGTCGGCGCGGGAACGGCGCCGGTGGTCACAAGCATCGCCGCCGCCGCCATGCCGAGCAGCGGCGGATGGCGGACGCTCACGGCGCCGGGGCCGGGGCCGGCGTGGAGGCGGCCGGTTTGTCGTAGAATTCCGGCGGCGGCGGGTTGTCAGGCAGCTTCGGCGGGATGTCCGCGCCGCGCTCGCCGTTAGGCCCGATCGCTCCGGGACCGGGGCCGATGTGCTGGGCGTCGACGTTGTTCTCGGCGCAGGAGTACTCCGTCAGCCCCTCGCCGGCCGGGCCCAGCACCCAGTTGCGGGTGTAGGTGAACTTGCGGGTGTAGAACTTTGGATCGTCGACGATCATCTCCAGGTGGAGGTGGGCGGCGTCGGGCCGCGTCCAGCGCTCGACCACATGCATGGCGTCGCTCTGCGGGTCGGCGTTCTCATCGGCCCAGATCCGCTCGTCCTTGATGCCGACGGTGTCGATCACCAGGGTGTCGCCTTCCCAGGTTCCGCTCGGATTGCCGAAGAAGCGCGGCTCGGGGTCGTCTTCGTGTGCGTGGCCGTCCAGCGGGACGAAACGGTGGGTGGAGTAGAGATAGAGGAAGGCCAGCCGCCTCGGCGTCTGCAGGATCTCGAACGGCAGGGCGCTGGCGTTGTGGCGGGGTATGCCGCCGAGGATGCACAGGGCCTCCGGATCGATGGTTTTGGTGCGGTTGTAGACCAGGGCGGCTTCGCCGGCCGCTGTGAGCGGCAGTTTGAACCCGGGCAGGTCGCGGCCGATATTGCCGGTCGGCTTGCCTTTTTCACGCAGCGGCTTCCAGTAGCCGGTCAAGTCGGGATGGCCGAGGCTGTCGCGGGGCGTCGGGCGGGCCGCGCCGGTGGGTTCGGCCCCGAACAGGCCGGTCGAACTCTTGCCGTCGCTGGTCTCGATGCTCTGGGGCCTGGGGCTCTGCGGCTTGGGCGGCGGCGTCTGCGCCAATCCGGCCGAAGAAAGCTCCAGAAGGCCGATCGTCAGGGCGGCGCCGACGACAGCGAGGCGGTGCGGGAACGTCAAGGCTCAATCCATCCGAAGTGCGGCCCGAACCGCCGCGCGCCGAGCCATCTCACGCCGAACGGGGCCGCGCAAAGAACCTCTGGTTATATGGTCGGAAGCGCACCAAGCCATGAGAAATTGTGGATGTCGTCGGGAAGCGCAACACAAGGGGAATTAACTTCTGTCGGGCGCAACGCAGCGACGAGGACGCCTGTCGAACGGCTTCACCGCAAGGCGGCGCCTTAGAAAAGCTAAACTGGCCTACGAGCCAAAATCGATTGCGGGGCGGCCAGACGCCGCGCACCTGTTGCGGCCCGCGCCCTTCGAACCTGCACCGGCCCACGCCCCGTACGATGACCTTGCTACAACTGAGATACCTCCTGGCCATCCAAGACGCCGGCCTCAACATCAGCGAGGCGGCGAAGCGCATGCACGCCACCCAGCCGGGGGTCTCCAAACAGCTGCGGCAGATCGAAAGCGAACTCGGCTTCCGCATCTTCGATCGGCACGGCAAGAGCCTGAGGGCGACCACCCTTTTGGGCGCCGAGGTCCTTTCGCACGCCCGCGCCATCGTCGCCGAGGCGGCGGTGATCAGCGCCATCGCCCGATCGCACCGCGATCCCCTTATGCCCAAAGGTCATGAGGCGGCCGGCGGCGCTCACCCTATAAGCGCCGGCCATGCTTGACCCGCGCGCCGCTTCTTCAGTCCGAACCAGGAGTCCAGGATGAACGCTCGCCGCGCAGCCGCCGGCCTGATCGCCCTCGCCGCCGCCGCATGGGCGGCGCCGAGCATGGCCCACCATTCGTTCTCCGCCGAATTCGACGGCTCCAAGCCCGTGCGCCTGATCGGCCGCATCACCCGGGTCGAATGGACCAATCCCCATTCCTATTTCTACGTCGATGTGAAGAATAGCCGCGGCGAACTCATCAACTGGGCCTGCGAGGGCGGTGGCCCCGGCGCGCTGTCCCGGCGGGGGTGGAAGAAGGGCGACGTCAAGATCGGCGACCAGCTGGTCGTCGACGGCTATCTGGCCAAGGACGGCTCGCACACGGTGGATGCGCGGCGGGTGACCCTGCCGGACGGGCGCTCCATCTACGGCGGAACGCCCGGCGACGGCGGCCCGGGCGACGGCGACGTCAAGAACAAGTGAGGCGGACGTCACCCTGTACGAGGGGAGGTGGCCGGCGTGACCCTGGTCTGGCAGGCGTGCCTGTGGCTGCACGACCAGCCCTGGGCCACGACGATCCGCGAGTCGGAGATCACCTTCCCGGCCCTGGAGACGGTGCACGTGCTGTCCCTGGCCCTGATGGTGGGCGGCGTGGCGATCGTCGACCTTCGGCTGCTGGGCCTCGCCTTCCGTCGAGAATCCGTCGCGGAGCTCGCCGCGCCCCTGCTGACCGTCACCTGGATCGGCTTCGTCGCGATGGCTTCCACCGGCCTGCTGCTGTTCGCCGCCGAGGCCACCGACATGTTCACCAACCCGGCTTTCCGGCTGAAGCTGCTGCTGCTGCTGGCCGCCGGCGGAAACATGCTGATCTTCCATTTCACCGCCTATCGCGACCGGCTGAGGTGGACGGCCGATGCACCGGCGCCGCCAGCGACGGCCCGGATCGCGGCGGCGCTTTCGCTGACCCTCTGGGCCGGCGTGGTGGTGTCGGGCCGCGCCATCGCCTATTTCCACCACCACGGCTGAGACGCGATGCCTCCGATCGCCCTCGGCTTCCTCCACTGGCTGGCGCACACCCCGATCAACGCGGCGATGAACCGGTCGGTGTGGGCCTTCGCGGTGATCGAGATGATCCATCTGCTCGCCTTGGCGGTCCTCGGCGGCGTCGTCATCCTGGTCTGCGTGCGAGGCATGGGCTTGTGGCTGAAGACGTCTCCCCTGCCCCGCCTGGTCAGGGCCTCGTGGCCGGTGTTCGGCGCGGCCTTGGCGGTCGCCCTCGTCTCCGGCGCTCTGCTGATGAGCTCCGCGCCGATGAAGTACGGCTTCAACGTCGCCTTCCAGGCCAAGATGGCCCTGCTGATCCTGGCCCTCGCCGGCTATGCGGCCGTCTCGGGTCTGGCGACACGGCGCGACCCCGCCACGCATCCCGTCGCCCTCAAGGCGGTTTCGGCGCTTACCCTCGCGCTATGGCTCGGCGTCGGCGTCGGCGGCCGGCTGATCGGCCTGATCTGAGCCGACCTCGTCCACCCGTCAGTCCTGCGTCCGCTGGGCCAGCAGGGTGCGGACCTGCTTGTCGACCTCGGCGCGCGTCTCCACATCGCGCGCGCCGCTGCCGGGGCTGGTGAAGCCCACGTGCGCGCCTTTGACCAGGCCGTCGCGGCCGACGAAGAAGGTGGTCGGCCAGGCGTTGAGGTTCCTGGCCTGGGGCAGTTTGGCGTTCACCTCGCGCGGCTCGCCCGCCAGCAGGACGGTGTAGGTCAGGCCGTAGCGCTGGATGAAGGCCTTCAGCCGCTGGGGGTTGGCGAGCTGGTCCGGCTGTTCGAAGTCCAGCGCCACCACCTCCAGCCCTTGCGCATGGTACGTCTTGTAGAGCGCCTCGAGGTAGGGGGCCTCGTCATGGCAGTTGGGGCACCAGCTGCCCATCACGTCGAGGATGACCACCTTGCCCTTGAAGCGCGGGTCGGCGTTGGTCACCGTCCGGCCGTCGAGGTCGGGGAAGCTGAACCGGAACGGCTCGGACGCCACGGCCACCGAGGTGTGGCGCGTCGGATCGGTGGGCGTCGCCCCCTGGGCGTTGGCCGCCGCCTCGGGCAGCCCGACCAGGTCATGCGCGCCCGATCCATCGGTGAGGACCAGCTTCAGCGTGTGGTCGGCGGCCGGGGTCACGTCCAACTTGACCGGGCGTTCGCGGGCGTAGTGCGAGAGGTGGAAGGCGGTCCCGTCGAAGGTCCCGTTCAGCGTGCCGGTGTCGCCGTCGATACGCAGGATCGCGGCTTCCGCTTCGCCGCCCCGCTGGTGGACGATCAGCCGCCAGGCCACCTCGCCCTTCGGGCTCTTGAAGGGGATGATCCATTCGCCAGCGATGCGGGGAGCGTGCGGCGCGGCCGCCTGCGGCGCGGCCTGGCGCTCGGCGACGATCGGGGTCGACCGGTCGCCGATGGTGTAAGCGCCCGTCAGCTTGCCGTCGGCGTAGGTCGCGTCGAGGACGGCGGCGTAGCTCGGAAAGGTCAGGTGCAGCCGGCCGCCGCGCCATTCGCCGGCGGTGGACGGATTGGTCGCCCCCCGTCCGTCGAAGAAGTGGCCGCTGGCCTTGTCGCCCTTGGTCGCGAGGTCGAGGCGGAAGGGGATGCTGGCGCCGTTGACCTCCGCGGTGGAGCGCCAGACGCCGGTCAGGTCCTGCGCCGCCGCCGACAGGGCGGTCGCCGATAGAAGCAGGGCGAGCAGGGTCGTCTTCAGGGCGGCCGGCGTTCTCCGCCGATGCATGATCATGGCCTCGTGTCTTGGCTTTCTGCACCCTTGGTAAGGGCGTTCACCTCCGCGAGCACGGAAGCTTATCTGCTCGGCTGTTCAGGAAAACTCCGATCGCCCGGCGAAGCTCCCGTTCGGCCGGCTGGGGTGGACGGCTGCTCGAAGCCTAATCGGCCCCGCCGCTTCACCACGCCCTCGGAGCGGGTTGCGGACGCCAACCAAAACCGCGTCTCCATCGGTCACCCACGGCCCCGGACATCCGCGCGTTCTTACTGGCCGAAGGCGCAGTAAGGTGGCCGCTCGCCGAGTTGGGCGAGCGGCCGAAAATCCGCTGGACGAACGCAGCGGCTATTCCGCCGCCAGCGCCATCGGATCAGGCTGGGCGTTTTCGGCGGTGGGCGGCGTGGTGGTCCGCAGCAGCGGCGGCAGCCAGCCCGTCCGGGCCAGACGCTGCTCGGCGGCCTCCGCCATCGGCTGCTTCTTCAGCCCTCCGATCCGCTCCGCCGCCTCGGCCGAAACCGCGTCGGTCACCGCTTCCCTGATCCTGGCCTTGGTGACCCGGCCAAGGTAGCCGTCCACGGTCGGCGTCCAGTACGAGATCATGTCGAGGTGCAAGGCTTCGGCCAGCCGGTCCGCATGCGCCCAGGCCTTGGGTTTGCGGTCGAGGGGATTGTGCACCGCGTTGACGGTGAGCCCGGCGCAATGGGCGAGGAGATCGAGCCGTCCCTCAGTGTCGAGCTCCAGCACCACCGGCCAGAGGTCGCCGGCCTCGCGCGGCAACCGCGTGGCCCACGCCGCGTGCCGGTCATTGATCCGGCAACCGGCCGGGGAGTCCTCGATCCCCGGGACGAGGTTACCGACGCCAACGCTCACGGTCTTGATCTCCAGGCAACCGGCCTGGTCGTAGGGCGGATAGAAAGTCTTCAGCGCCAGGGCGTAGACCACGGCCGCCAGAGCGTCGCGCAGGGCGAAGGTCCGATGCGCGGTCAGGTCCGTCACCATCCGTTCGGGCAGGGACCGGACGGAGTCTCCTCGTCTCCCTCCCCGTCAGCGTCTCTATCGCCGGAGGCGGGTCCGGTCGCGCCGCCCGGTTCGGCGGGTGCGTCCGCATCGTCGACGGGCGGCGCGGGGATGTCTTCAGGGCGGACGATCCCGCGTTCGATCCGCACCTGTCCCGCATGATCGAGCGTCACATAGACGCCCGCGTGGGCAGCGCGTCGGCGTCGTAGGCCTCGTCTTCGCCGAAGGCCTGCAACATCGCGTCGATCTCGCTGAGCCGGGCCTCGACGGCTTGGGCGCATCGCCGCCACATAGTCGACTTGTGCAAAGGTAGCCTCTCCTCTATACCTGACTAGCTAGTCAGGAGATGTGCCGCCGTGGCGAGTCTGCATGCGAGAGGGAAGGGCAAGCCGCTTGCGGCGACCTGGAAGCTTGAAGACGCCAAGGCGAGGTTCAGCGAGGTCGTTCGACGAGCCCATTCAGACGGCCCGCAGGCGGTCACGGTGCGCGGCCAGCGCGCTGTTGTCGTCGTCGACGCAGGTGAATACGAGCGGCTGGCCGCCCCAACGCCAACCGTCCCGCTGGTCGCCTTCCTTGAGAGCCTCGACATGAGCGGTCTCGATCTGACGCGCGAGCATGATGTCGGCCGAGATATCGAGCTTTGAACGGCTTCCTTCTCGATACCAACGTCATTGCCTCTCTGATTTCGCCAGGAGGGGCGCCGTCGGTGAAGGCATGGGCAGGCGTTCAAGACGAACAGACACTATTCTTGAGCATCCTGACGATCGCCGAGATCGACAAGGGGATTTGCCAATTGGCGGAAGGTGATCCGCAGCGGACTCGGCATGCGGTGAACCTCGACGTCCTGGAGGCCAGGTTCGGCTCGCGGGTTCTGTCTCTAACCGACGACGCCGTTCGCCTCTGGGGCGTCTTGGCGGGCCGGATCAAGCGTGAAACGGGCCACCCGCCGCCGGTCGTCGACACCATGCTTGCAGCGACAGCCTTAGAGGCGAGCCTTATTCTGGTGACCCGCAACACCAAGGATGTCCTTCTCACCGGTGCGGTGGTTTTCAATCCTTGGGAAGATGATCCGATGCGCTTCCCACTCGGCGCTGGTTCGAAGCCGACCGTTCATGGCTAAAGTCGATGATGATTTGTGATAATATTCCCTTCCGAGATTCTGGGCTGGCGAGTTCAATCAGGCCTCAACTTCAAGTCGAGCCGAAAGTGCTCCAGACCCGCGTGTGGGCGGCGGCTATCATCCGCATCGATGTGCTCGAGACCCCCGCCGCCTCGGCGAACCGCGGCCAAGCGTCGACCGCCTCGCGGACCTCCTCAACGACCTGGACGATGAGCCTTGCGTCAAGACCATGGCGAGCGCCGAGGAGTTCAACGTGGCTGCGGCGCGGATTTCGGCCCTCGCCGTCCAGGTCGAGGAAGTGCTCACCTCCGGCGCCGGGGGCGTAGGTAAGGTCGTAGGCGGGCGAGAGGCGCCACTCCCCGTCCGGTCCCATCAGGTATGCGTGCTGGCGAGCGTGGTCGTCACGATTGCAGGCGAGGATGTTGAACACCATCCGACGGAAGGCAGCCACGACGTCGTCGGCCCGCCGGGTCAGCGCTTGGGTCGCTCGCAGGAGCATGTCGTAGCCGATAGAGGGGACGTGCGGGTCCGCCTCAACCGCGCCAGCAAGCGAAATCACGTGCAGCCGGCCGCCGCCGTCGGGCCGATCGAACCGACGCGTCGCGAAATACCCGAACCCGGCCTTGGCCGGGATCAGGCGGTGCGCGCTCATTTGAAGGCCTGCGGCCTCCGCCATCTGGGCATAAGCCTCTTCGATTGGGCCGATGTCTTCGTAGTCGGTCGGGGCGCGGAACTTCACGAGCCAGGCGGTGAAGCCCGTGGGGACCTCCCCCTCCCCGACCGAGACCTGGCCCTCGGCGTCGAAGCCCACGTGCACCTTCGGTCGGGCGCCTCCGGACCCGCCGGCGAGGTCGGCCAGGGTCTCGGCGAGCTTTCCGTCTTCGCCGGAGAGAATGGCTGTGGCGTCGGCGGCTAGGGCGTCGAGGTCGAGCGTCTTCACCTCCTCTGGAGGGGTGGTGGCCGGCTCGAACATCAGCGCGCCGCGGCCATGTCGGCCGACCAGGGCTAACCGGTCGAGCGGGCTAAGGGTAGCGATGTCGACACCCAGTTTGGCAAGGCGCTTTCGCATCAGAAGGTAGCCCCAGCCCTCCGGCAGGCTGTCGGCGAGGAAGCCGTGCAGGCCCTCGAAGGTTCGGCCACGCGCTTGCTGCAGGCCTGCCTCCGGGGGGTAGTAGATCCCGCCGACGGGGAGTTCGAGGGCGATGATGTCCCGCGCCCATTCGAGCTGGGCGAGTCCGCGCTCCATCGCCAGGCGGCCGGCCGGGAGTGCGGGGGCCTCGGGCGCAAAGGCGAGGCTAAGCGACAGGGGGGCGCCGGGCTCGAGCCTCATGGAAGCTTCCGGCGGCGCGGGGCCCGTTGGCGAGGTTTCGGCTTCGCCTCGGCCGATTGGCGGGCGAGCAGCGCGTCCATGGATGTGGCGACCGGCTCCGGGAACAGGAGGGAGAGGTTGTGTTCACAGCGCAGGGCCACTGCGGCTTGAACCAAGTGGCGGATCGACCCCTCCCCGTCCTGCTCAAGGCGCCGCCAGGTCCGCTCGGGCACACCCGAGCGGGTAGACGCCTCCTGCTGGGATAGTCGTTGGGCGATGCGCCGCGCACGGATCGCATGGCCAAGCTCAGTAAGAAACTCAGGAGCCGTCTTCATCATCGGCCAGATATGGCTGTTTAAGTCACAATTTCCAGTTAAGCGGCCAAATTTCGCCGGTCTCTGGTATTCGCCCGGGGGGCCCATTTATGGCGGACCTCGTCCAGCGCAATGCAGGGGATCCCGCAAGGCTTGCCCTTCTTGCAGACCGAATGTTGGGCGATGGTGCTGGTCGTCGTGGGGCTGGCGGTGGTCGTCGTCGCGCCAGGCGCTCGGGTGCGGGGAACAGCCGGCGTTGTCGCAAGCGCGGTCGCCGCCTTGGGTGATCTTTCAACGTCAATCGGTTAGCCGGATCTCGGACTTGCAGCTTGGGCAGGTGATGGTCGGTTCAGACCGGTCGAATCTCAGTCGATCTGCGCACCCTACTCAGGAAATGGAAGGACCTGAGCTAAGCCTACCGTTTGCCGCTGGAACAAAGCAGGAAAGATCGCTCGACGTAGCTTCGGTGCATGGTCAGATCGTCGGTGTTAGGCCAGGATTTGAAGGCCGTGCTTCTGGACGATGGCCAGCAGCTTCAGCGCCGCGCCGCTTGGCTTTTTGGCCCCGGTCTCCCACTTTTCGATCGTGCTCTCGCTGGTGTTGAGGTAGCGGGCGAACACCGGCTGACTGACCTTGTTGCTTTCGCGCAGCTGCTTGATCGCGGCCGGCGCGATGGCGGGCGTGACGGCCAGGCAGGTTTCATCGAAATCCCGCATGGTCGCCTTGTCGATCGCGCCGACTCTGAACATTGCCGAAGCAGACGAATGGATGGCCTCAAAGGCATCGCTCTTGAATTTACGCTTAGCGGTCATGGCAAATCTCCAAAAAATCCCCGTCTTTCAGGAGCCAATCTAGCTGCTGATCGTCCAACCCTTCATAGGTCCCAGCTAGCTTGCGAAAGGCCGCCAGTTCCTTATCGTCGATGTTGTCCTGGTCCTTCTTTGCGAACAGATATTCGTAAACCCAATGCTCGCGGCCCTTGGCGAGGATGATGCTCCGGCTCCTATTCTTATCTAGGCGCTTCTTGAACACACCCCCGCCGAGGTCGTCAGCTTGACCTTTCCGCACTTCCGCGATGGCCCGACAAAGTTCCGCGTCGTCGATCAGCGCCTTGCGCGCCGCCTTGGCAAACCAGGCGGTCTTGAAGGTCCGCGCGGTTTGCTCAGCATAGGTCATCGCAAAGATATATAGCACTCAGTGCTATTTACCGCAAGGCGATGGGCGCGTCCCAACGGGACTGCGCCCTATCTCCGCTCCGATCCGACCGAGCCACCGGTGGCGTCGGCTCTGTCAGCGCAAATGCATTGGCTTGGCGCCGGCGCGTGGTAGACGGCCCGGATGGCCCGCCCGAAAAAGCCGCACGATCCATTCCGCTGGTTCGATTCCTCACCTGAGGTGATCCGCCTGGTGGTGATGATGTACGTGAAATACCCCCTCTCGCTCCGCAACGTCGAAGACCTGCTGCACGATCGCGGGATCGACATCTGCCATGAGACGGTGCGGAAATGGTGGAACCGGTTCGGCCCGATGTTCGCCGCCGAGATCCGAAGGAGACGGGTCGACCGCATGCGCGCCTTCACCCACTGGAAATGGCATCTCGACGAGGTCTATGTGAAGATCAACGGGGAGATGCACTATCTCTGGCGCGCGGTCGATCATGAGGGAGAAGTACTGGAATCCTACGTCACCAAGACGAGGGACAAGGCCGCCGCGCTGGCTTTCATCAAGAAGGCGCTCAAGCGCCACGGCCGCCCAAACGCCATCACCACCGACGGGCTTCGCTCCTACAAGGCGGCGATGAACGAAATCGGCAATGCCGAGAAGCAGGAGGTTGGCCGATGGGCAAACAACCGGGCTGAGAACTCACACCAGCCGTTCCGACGACGAGAGCGGGCGATGCTGCGGTTTCGCCAGATGAAGACCCTGCAGAAATTCAGCTCCGTCCACGCCTCCGTCCACAACCTCTTTAATCAGGATCGCCACCTTATCAGCCGAGACGATTACAAGGCCCGACGCTCAGCCGCCCTGGCTGAGTGGCAATCCCTCGCGACCTGAACTCCGCCTCCCCTGCCGTCACCGCGCCAAGTGGAGACAAGTTGAGATTGTACTGACAGCACCCGCTGGATTCACCTCGATGCCGATCTCGCCGTTAGAGCAGTCGAGGCCAGACTGGGCGGCGTTGGCGATGAGATCGGCCGCCACCAGGCCGACCTGCATGCAGCGCTCCGGCGACGGGAAGGCCATGTGGCACTTCAGATGCTGCGTGGCTCCGGAGGGTTCGAGCAGGGCCTCGCAGATCGCCCCGCGCACGCAGCCTTGAGATAGCCGCCAAGGTCGAGGGTGGTCTGGCTGGGCCGATCGGGCTCCCGCCGCCGACAAACCGGCCTTGCGACCATATCGAGGAGGCCTGAATGCCCAAAGCTGCGTCGACGTCCCGAAGCCGGCGGGCCGCCTCGTCGATGGGGTCGCATCTGCCGCCAAGCTTGGCTGCCCCTTGCTGAGCGCGCGCTGAAGCGTCGACCGATGACCTGTGGAGCGCTGGCATGGACGTCCCTCGCGGTCGCAAGATGTCCGCAATCTCGACGCTGCTTTCTCAGCAGCATTATCGATTGATGATCCAAGACGCAGTTGAATGAAACACCCAACTCTCATCGTTGCGGCACTGAATCCAAGTAGACCATGGGGGGATTCACTTCTGCCGCCGCTGCGGTTATGATAGAACAAATCATGACCGTGGAGGCCATATGGGCGCCGAACCGACCAAGAGCGAAGAGATCGTCGTCCGGGCGCCGGTGGGGGCCCAGCTCGCGCTCGAGCGCGCGGCGGTCCTCGCCCGGCTTTCGCCGTCTGAGCTGGCGCGACGGTTCGTCCTCGATGGGTTGAAGGCCTCCGGGTTCGACGTTCCGGATGTCGCGGCCGGCGCCTGAGCTGGTTTCGGACGACGGTATACGCCGCGCCCGTGCGTTCTGCCTGCGAGAACGCTCGGCCCTATGCTCGGTGTAAAGAGAACGCCTTCCAGACCCGGCTGTGGGCCTCGGCGATCATCGTCTTCGATGCGCCCGAGACCCCAACCGCCTCGGCGAACCGCGGCCAATCGTCGACCGCCGCGCGGACCTCATCGATCGTCGCGTCGATGGCCCTGGGGCTGAGGCCGTGCCGAGCGCCGAGCCGCGCGACCTGGGTCCGGCGTGGGTTTTTGCCCTCCCCGTCCACGTCAAGGAAATGTTCGCCGCCTGCGCCCGGCGCGTAGGTGAGGTCAAAGGCCGGGGCCAGCCGCCATGCTCCGTCCAGGCCCATCAGGTAGGCGTGCTGGCGCGCGTGATCGTCTCGATTGCAGGCGAGGATGTTGAACACCATGCGTCTGAACGCGGCCGACACGTCGTCAGCCCGCCGGGTCAGCGCCTGCGTCGCCCGCAACAGCATGTCGTAGCCGACCGAGGGGACGTGGGGGTCCGCCTCCACCGCGCCGGCTAGCGAGATCATGTGCAGCCGACCACCGCCGTCCGGCCGGTCGAACCGGCGGGTCGCGAAGTAGCCGAACCCCGACTTGGCCGGGATCAGCCGGTGGGTGCTCATGCGAAGCCCCGCCGCCTCCGCCATCTGGGCGTAGGCTTCCTCCACGGGGCCGATGTCCTCGTAGTCCGTCGGCGCACGGAACTTCACGAGCCAGGCGTCGAAACCCGGCGGCGTCTCCCCTTCGCCGACGGAAATCCTGCCCTGGGCGTCGAAGCCCACATGCACCTTGGGCCGGGCCCCGCCCGAGCCGCCGGCGAGGCCAGCCAGCGTTTCCGCGAGGGTCCCCTCCTCGCCGGACAGGATCGCGGTCGCCTCCGCCGCCAAGGCGTCGAGGTCCAAGGTCTCCACGTCTTCGGGCGGGGTGGTCGCCGGCTCGAAGGTCAGGGCGCCGCGGCCCTGGCGGCCGACCAGGGCCAGTCGGTCGAGCGGGCTCAGCGTGGCGATGTCGACGCCGAGCTTGGCCAGGCGCTTCCGCATGAGGAGATGGCCCCACCCCTCCGGCAGACTGTCGGCGAGGAAGCCGTGGAGACCCTCGAAGGTCCGGCCGCGAGCGGGCTGCAGGCCGGGCTCGGGCGGGTAGTAGAGACCGCCCACGGGCAGCTCGAGGCCGATAACGTCCGCGGACCACTCGAGCTGGGCCAGGCCGCTAGCAAGGGCGAGGCGGCCGGCCGGGAGGGCCGCGACTCCCGGGGCGAAGGACAGTCCAAGCGCGAGCGGTGTGCCAGGCGCGAGTTTCATAGGCGCGTCGCTCGCCGCGGCGCCCGCTGGCGCGGCTTTGGCTTGGCCTCAGCGGCCTGGCGGGCGAGCAGCGCATCCATTGAGGCGGCCGCCGGCTCGGGGAACAGGAGCGCCAGATTGTCCTCGCACCGCAGCGCCACGGCGGCCTGGATGAGGTGACGGACCGAGCCTTCCCCGTCCTGCTCGAGACGACGCCAGGTCCGCTCAGGCACGCCTGAGCGGGCGGACGCCTCCTTCTGAGAAAGCCGCTGGGCGATCCGTCGAGCGCGGATGGCCAGGCCGAGGTCGGCGAGAAGCTCTGGAGCGGTTTTCAGCATCGGCCAGATATGGCCGTTTAATCGGAAGTTTCAAGTTAAACGGCCAAACCCCGCCGACCATCGAAGGCAACCTAGCTTACTTGTGACAGACCTTGTCCTGCGCGATGCAGGAATTTCCGCAGGGCTTGCCCTTCTTGCACACCGGATGATGGGTCGTGGTACTGGTGGTCGTGGCGCTGGCGGTGGTCGTCGTCGCGCCAGGAGCCACAGGATGAGCCAGCGGCGCTGCGGCCGTTGTCACCGGCGCCGTGGCCGGCGTCTTCGGCTTCAGCAAGCCCGCCAGCAGACCCTTCTTCTTCGTGGCGGTGGTGGAGGCGGTGGTGGAGGTCGCCGACGTCGTCGTGTTGGACGCCGCGGCCGGACATTTGGTGAAGTGGCCCTTGGCGTCCTTGCAGGACGCGGCCGCGTGGGCGAACCCGACGTCCAGCGCCAGGACCGCGATGATGGTCATCCAGATGTGCTTCATGAACCCCTCCGTGGAGGCTAGAGCTTAGCGCCGGCCGCCAGCCGCTCAAAGGATGGGTTCGTGACACGACACTTGTTGACCGCTGCCGTGTCGCTGCTTGCGCTCGGCGCGCCGCGCGCCGCCTTGGCCTGGGGTTATGAAGGGCATGAAATCATCGCCGAGATCGCTCGCGCCTACATGACGCCCGCCGCCCGCGCGAAGGTCGACGCCCTCCTCCAGAGCGACACGGGAAACAGCCTCACCAAGCTCGACATGGCGTCCGAGGCGACCTGGGCGGACGCCTGGCGAGGCGCCGGCCATCGGGAGACGGCCAACTGGCATTTCGTCGACTTGGAGCTCGACCGCCCAGACATGAAGTCGGCGTGCTATGGCTTCCCGCCCGGGGGGACGCCCGCATCCACGGGCCCGGCCAACGACTGTATCACCGACAAGCTGACCGAGTTCGAGGGCGAACTGGCCAACCCGGCGACGACCCCGGACGAGCGGCTCCTGGCGCTGAAGTACGTGCTGCACTTCGTCGGCGACATCCATCAGCCCTTGCATGCTTCGGACAACCACGACCACGGCGGCAACTGCGTGACCTTGGCGCTCGGCGGCCCGAGGACGGTGAACCTCCACAGCGTCTGGGACACGGGCGTCCTTGCGCCGTTGGGCCAGGATCCGGTCATGGCCGCCGAGACCCTGGCCGCCACGATTACGCCGGAGGAGGTCAAGGCCTGGTCCACGGGCGCGCCGCGCGATTGGGCGCAGGAGAGCTACCAGGTGGCGCGCGCGAGCGTCTACATCATCGGGTCCCAGCCCGGCTGCGACAACGGCTCGGCCCCGATCTCCCTGCCGGCCGGCTACCTCGATATGTCGGCGAAAGTGGCGAGCCTGCAGCTGCAGAAGGCCGGCGTGCGCCTCGCTATGGTCCTGAACGCCGCGTTCAAGTCCTGAACCGCTTGCGCGTGGACGCCCGCGGCAGCCGGCCAGCGCTTCAGACCCGCTCCGAATATCGGTCTTAGGCGTCGATCCTGCGGACCAGAAGGTCGGCCTCGCCCCGGTAGATCTCGCTCGTAAGGAAGGCCTCTTCGGCCTCCCGCGCCGCCTCCGGCACGTCGATGTACCAGGCGCGCGGCGCCGGGCCCGACTCGCCGTTCCACCGGTAGCCTCGGGCCTTGAGCCGATCCTTCAGATCGTACGGCGAATGCTGGGCCCAGATGCGCCAGCTGGGCGTTCGGGCGCGCTCGAGCAGCTGGTGGAGCCCGGTCCGGCCGCTTGCCGGGTGACGCCGCGCGAGGAGCTCGAGCGCGGCCAGGCAGTCGTGGGTCGCGCGGTGCCGGTCGTAGAAGAAGCCGGCGCCGGAGGCGAGGTAGGCGAGCTTGGTGCTCTCGAACCCCTCCCTCGCCCAGTCGACCTCGCTCATCGAGCAGGCCCAAGGTTTGGTGGTGAACACCGAGCTGAACCGCTCCAGGAATTTGCGATCGAACGCGGCGTTGTGGGCGACCACGAGCGCCGCCGGCGCGGCGAAGGCAGCCACCGCCTCCGGATCGATGGTCCTGCCCTCCACCATGGCGTCGTCGATGCCGGTCAGGGCCGTGATCTCGGCGGGTATGGGGTTGGAGGGTTGGCGAAGTTGCTGGAAAGGCTCGCCGACGACGTAGATCTCGCCATCGAGCCCGTAGGTGAAGGGCGCCATCGCGAGTTCTATGATCTCGTCCTTCGCGGGGTCGAGGCCGGTGGTCTCCGTGTCAACGAAGAGACCGAGCCTTGTCTGCACCTCGGCCGGCGGCTCGCGGCGGGCGATCGGGGTGAGCCGCCGCAGGACCCGATAGGCGCCGGACCGGTCCAAGGTTTCGGCCATCGCTTCGAGGTCAGCGGCCGCCTCGGCCGAAGGGGCGATGTTGATCAAGCGGCGTCCGACTCTCTCAGAAGCGACGGTTCGGTCGTGAGGGTAGCGGGACCGGGCGCAAAGTTCGACACGGTGACGCCGACGAGGCGGATGCCTTTTGGCGGCGGGAAGACCGAGCGGATCAGGCCGAGACTCGCCTCGTGCAGCTGCTCTCGGTTCGAGATCGGCTGGGCGAAGGACTGGCTGCGCGTCGACTGCTGGAAGTCAGCCCACTTGATCTTCACCGTGACGGTGCGCCCGCGCTGGCCCGATGTCTCGCACCAGGCCCAGACGTCGTCGGCCATCTCGAGCACGCCTGCTTCAATCGGGCCGGGCTCGAGGTGATCGTGCTCGAAGGTCGTCTCCGATCCCGAGGACTTGCGCACGCGATGCGGGTTCACAGGCCGATCGTCCTGTCCTCGCGCGATGGCGAAGTACCAGGCGCCGACCTTTCCAAAGGTCGCGATCAGCCGCTCGATCGGCCAGGCCTTCAAGTCGGCTCCGGTCTGGATGCCAACCGCGTGCATCTTCGTCGCCGTCGCCGGCCCGACGCCATGGAACTTGGCGACGGGAAGGCCGGCGACAAAGGCCTCGCCCGCGTCGGGCGTGATCGCGAACTGGCCATTGGGCTTGCGGCGCCCCGAGGCCAGCTTGGCGAGGAACTTGTTGTAGGAGACGCCCGCCGACGCGGTGAGGCCGGTCTCCTCGAGGACCCGGGCGCGGATCGCCTTGGCGGTCAGCCAGGCCGTGGCAAGCCCCGCCTTGTTCTCGGTCACATCGAGATAGGCCTCGTCCAGCGCCAGCGGCTCGATCAGATCTGTGAACTCCGCGAAGACTGCGTGCACCTGGCGGGAAACCGCACGATAGACCTCGAAGCGCGGGGGGACGAAGATCAGGTCGGGGCAGAGCCTCATGGCGGAGAGCGATGGTAGGGCCGACCGCACGCCGAATGCCCGCGCCTCGTAGCTCGCTGCTGCAACCACGCCGCGGCGGGCGCCGTGGCCGACCGCGACCGGCTTGCCCTTGAGATCCGGGTTATCCCGCTGCTCGACCGACGCGTAGAAGGCGTCCATGTCGACGTGAATGATCTTTCGGACGTCGCCCATCCGCCGGGAGCGTAGCACAAGGCGAACAGATGGAGAATCGCGCTCGGAATCTCACCAAGACGTCGAACCCGCCCGGCCGGCGGCAGTGGCGCCGAAGGGGATATGAAACCATTTTGATTGACCATCGTGCGATAAATCCGCACGAAGTTGCATCTAAACCGGATTGGAGGCCGCCATGCTCATCGAGTTCAGCGTGACAAACTTCCGGTCGTTTCGCGATCGGCAGACCCTGTCGATGGTGGCCGGAAGGCTTTCCGAGCATCAAGACACCCATACCTTCGACTCCGGCCTGGCCGGGTTCGATCGACTGTTGCTGACCTCGGCGGTCTATGGCCCCAACGCCGCCGGCAAAACAAACCTTCTGCGCGCGCTACAGGCGATGCAGCAGTTCGTCCTGACCTCTGCCTCCACTCCGGCGGTGCTTCGCGACTGGCGCATGCCATTCAGGTTCGACGCCGCCTCCGCGGCGGCGCCCACCGTGTTCGAGATCACCTTCGCGATCGAAGGGGTTCGCCACGAATACGGCTTCGCCCTCTCGGAGGAGCGGGTCGAGGAGGAGTGGCTGATCGAATACGTTCACGCCCGCGGACGAACCCTCTTCGAGCGCAGGTTCGACCCGTCGCTGGACGACTACGACTGGCGCTTCAGCGACTTTCTCAAAGGCCAGAAGATGGTCTGGAAGGATCTGACGCGCGCCAACGCGCTCTACATCTCGACCGCGGTCCAGCTGAACGCCAAACAGCTGACGCCGATCTTCGCCTGGTTCCAGCAGAAGCTCTCGGTGATCGCTGGGCCCGGAACGCATCTGAACCCTACCTTGACCGCCAGCCTACTCGAGCGCCCCGACGGGAAGGCGAAGATCCTCCCCTTCCTTCGGGAGGCCGATCTCGACATCGCCGACGTAGCCGTGCGGCGCGATCCGGTTGTCGGCCTCCTCACCTCGCCCGCGATGATGCTCGAACAGGGTCCGGGCGGGACGGTCGCGCTCCGGGCCAGCTTCACTCACCCCACTCTGGATGGAAGCGCACCTGTCGCGCTCGATTTCGCGGACGAATCCAGCGGCACCCAGGTGCTCTTCCAGGCGGCCGGCGCTTGGCTCAAGGTCCTCGACGAGGGTGAGGTCATTCTCTTCGACGAGCTGGAGAACAGCCTCCACCCTTTGATCATCCGCTACCTGGTCGAGCAGTTCCACTCGCCGGCGGCCAATCCGCGCCATGCGCAACTCGTCTTCACCACCCACAACACCTCGCTCCTGGAGATGGATATCTTCCGCCGGGACCAGGTCTGGTTCGTGGAGCGCGGCCAGGGATCGCCTTCGCGCCTCTATCCGCTGACGGAGTTCGCTCCGCGCCAGGAAGAGAAACTGGAGCGGAACTACCTCCGCGGCCGATACGGCGCCCTGCCCATTGTCGACGGCGTCCCCGGCTGATGCCGCGGCCGACCCGATCGTCCGAGAGCTATGCGCGACGCGGCGCTCAGCGAGAGCCGTACGATGTCGTGCTGATCGTTTGCGAAGGCGAGAAGACCGAGCCACAATACCTTCAGGGGCTGAGGCGCGCGTGGAAACTCAGCAGCGCCAACATCCATGTCCGCTCACCGGGAGCGTCCGATCCGCCGAACCTTGCCGCCTACGCCCTACGGGAGCTGGAGTCGGGAGACTACGACCGCGCCTTCTGCGTGTTCGACCGTGATACCCACGCCGGGTTTGAGCAGGCCCTGAACACGATCGAGCATAGCGCCGCCGGTCAGGCAGGAAGGTTGAGCGCCGTCGTGTCCTGGCCGTGCTTTGAGATCTGGGTCCTGCTCCACTTCGCGATGACGACCCGCGCGTTCAATGCTTGCGCGGACGTGATCCGCGAGATCCGGCGACACTATGCCGGGTACGCAAAAGGCTCCGCCGTCGTCTTCGCCGATCTCGAGGCCCGCTTGGACGCCGCCCTTGTTCACGCGGGTCAACTTCGCCACCACAATCAAGCAGCCGGCGGCCAGAACCCGAGCACAGCCGTCGACGAGCTCGTGACCTATCTGAAGAACCTCAAAGCCTAGCGACGTTTTGACCGAGACGGACAGACCGTCCGACGAGCGCCTTCATATGAGGGCGAAGGCGGGAACTGGCTCGGACTCTGTCTCATCAACCTTTCGCAATTGGCCTCCCTTGAGGCGCAGGATTTGCTGCCTTAGCCGACGCGGCTGGTACGCCGTCCTGGCTCGGTGAGGCGGAGCATTTGGAGGGCGACGCTCCAAACGCGTGCTCGTCCCGCCGCGAAGGCAAGCAACACGTGCGAGCGGCATTCAACGCCGCTTTCGTGGCGCCGGTCGGCGCACAAGCTCGGCCTCCGTGACACCGAGCGCGGCAGCCAGCTTCGCCAAAATATCGACTGTCGCGGCGTATAAACCGCGCTCCAACGCGCTGACGTAAGTGCGATCTACAGCCGCGAGGTCTGCCAGATCCTCCTGCGAAAAACCTTTTGCACGCCGCAAGTGCCGTAAATTCAGCGCCAAAACATCCCGGATGTCCATCCAAAGGATGCCGCTGCATAGAAGCAAAACGCACCACGGAGGATACTCGTCAATCAACGCCAGCTGTGACGGTGGCGATAAGGGCGAAAGGCTCCACGCCAAGGGCTCCAGCCAAGCAATCTAAGCGATCGATCCCGACGCTGTATTTTCCGCGCTCCACCCCACTAATATATGTGCGGTCCAAGCCAGCGCGATCTGCAAGCGTCTCCTGCGAGAGGCCGAGGCGCGAGCGCAGCAGCCGCACATTTCTCGCCAAAATCTCCCGGCTCGTCATCGCCGAGATTGCGTCAACTTGAGGAGTATTTTTCCACGGAGTATACTCGACAAAGCGCACATCCGAGCGTCGGCGGGCGTACGCCTAAACGAACCGAAACCTGTCCTCCTGAGTTCGACATGGCATTCGCCGAAGACCCAGCACCACCGATCGAACCAGAACTCGGCGAGCTGCACCGGCGCTATGCGACCTGGCTTGCGCGGATGGTCCGTCGCGGCGGGAAGGCCGACGCCGAGGACGTCGTGCAGGAGACGTTCATTCGGGCGAGCGCCTACGGCGCGGAGGAGCTACTGCGCCATCCGCGGGCGTTGCTGCTGAAGATCGCGCGCAGCGTCGTGCTGAACACAGCTCGGGACGCTAGCCGCAAGAAGCGGGATCCGACCGGCTATTCGCCCGAGGTCTGGGAGAGCGCCGACCAGTATCAGAACGCCGGCGATGTGAGAGAGGACCCCGCCGTCGCGGACGCCCTGCGCCAGGCGAAGGCGCGGATCGCGCTGACGCGAAAGAAGGAGGGACTTCCCTTTTCGGTCACCATGACGGCCCTCGTGGGGCTCGTGGTGGCCGGCGTCGTGATTGGAACGGCCATCCTCACCCCGCCCGCCGCCCAGCGCTATCAAACCGCAGTCGGCGAGCAACGCCGGGTGACGCTGCCGGATGGCTCGTCGATGGACCTCGACACCGCCTCCGTCGTCGACGTCCGCTTCAGCCGCGGCGAACGCCTGGTCCGCCTCATCTCCGGTCAGGCCATGTTCGACGTCGTGCATCGGCCCGATCGACCGTTCCGCGTCGAAGCCGATGACCTGCAAGTGCGCGACATCGGAACCGTCTTCGACGTGCGCCGTGACGAAGGCCACGCCGTTGTCACCGTGGTGTCCGGTGAGGTGCGCGTCGACGCGGGGGCAGGACGCGCGCCCTGGACGCTCTCCGCGGGCCAGCAGCTCGGCTCTGGGTCGGTGTCCGGCCCCCGTTCGGTCGACGTCGCCGCCTTCACGCGCTGGACGAACGGCCGGGTGGAGTTCGACGATGTTCCCCTCGCGGCCGCCGTGCGAGAGATGAACCGCTACGCGCCTCATCCGCTCCTGCTCGAGGGACCGGCCGTGGGCCAGCTTCACGTGAGCGGGGCGTTCGATACCTCTGATCTCAAGGGGTTCGTGAAGGCGCTAACGGCGGTCTATGGCGTCGAGGTCAAACCCGCGGCGGACGGGCAGCTCGTGATCAGCGCGTCGCCTTCAACCCGGGCGTGAACTTTTTTTGAACGCACGCCAGGGTAAACGCTGCGGTTCGGTTTTTCACCCCTTGCCGACTCAGGCCGCGCAACGCGACCGACGGCTTCAGGGGGAACATCCAGTTGCTATCCAAGTCCGCTCGCCGCCGCCTGCTCGCCACCTCGGTCCTGGCGTTTCTGACCGTATCGGTCGCCGCCCACGCCTCGCCCGCACCCGCTGACATCGATATCCCTGCCGGGTCGCTGCAAGCGTCGTTGAAGACGCTGGAGCGCCAAACCCATCTGGAGATCCTCTACAATCCGAAGACCGTCGCCGGTCGAAACGCCCCCGCCGTCAGGGGACATCTGAGCCTTGAGGAAGCCCTGCAGCGGCTGACGGGCGGAGCCGACATCGAGCTCGTCTGGGCGAGCCCCAACGCCGTCAGCCTGAGACTGCGGAGCGTCGCGCTTGCCGGGCCCGCCTCCGCCCCCGTCCTGCAGACGGCCCGAGCCGAAACCACCCTCCCCCCTTCCGTCGCGGCCGCTCCGCTTGACGATCCGGCCGTCGTCCCGACCAAGCCTGAGCCCGACATCGTGGTGGTCGGCACGCACATCCGGGGGCTGAAGGCGAACGCGTCGCCGACGGTCGAGGTCACGCGCGAGGATCTGATCCGCCAGGGCGACGCAACCATTGCCGACGCCCTGCAGCGTCTGCCCCAGAACTTCGCCGGCACGGCCAATCCGGTGACGACCCTGGTGGGGAGCGACCGGTCGGCGACGAACGGCATCTACTCCGAAGGCGTCAACCTGCGGGGCCTCGGCGCCAACGCCACCCTCGTCCTGATTAACGGGCACAGGATCGCCGGGACCGGTGATCAGGGGAATGTCGCCGACGTCTCCGCGATCCCGACCGCCGCCGTGGACCACGTGGATGTCCTTCTCGACGGCGCCTCCGCCATCTATGGCTCGGACGCGGTCGGCGGGGTGGTCAACATCATCACCCGCCGCGACTTCCAGGGTGGCGAGACGCTCGCTCACTATGGGGAGGCCGAAGGCGGCCACGCGCCGCTGTTCCAGGTCGCCCAGACCGTGGGAACCGCGTGGGATGGCGGCCATTTCATGGCGTCCTACCAGTACCAGCGCCAAGGCGACCTGCCAGCCTCGGCCCGATACTACACGGCCAGCAGCAATCTGACCGCGATCGGCGGAAGCAACTACGACACCCTCTACGCCAGCCCGGGCAACATCCTGACGCTGAACGCCACCAAGACCGCCTACATCTCCGCCTACGCCTTGCCGGGCGGCTCAGGCCTTGAGCTGACCCCGTCGAGCTTCATCGCCGGCGGGGCCAACTACCAGAACGCGCGCCTGGGGACAGACATCTCGCCGGACCAGACCAGCCAGGGGCTCTACGTCTCGGCCAGCCAGACCCTCGACGCCAAGACCGAGGTCGACGTCGAAGGGCGCTTCAACCTGCGCCGCTTCAGCTTCTTCGGCGGGGCTAACCAGGCCGTCCTCACCGTCACGCCGAAAGACCCTTCCTATGTCTCGCCAAACGGCGCGGCGTCCGAGCTGATCGGCTGGTCGGCGAACGACCTCATCGGGCCGATCGACGGCCGCGGGCAATCCAAAAGCTATGATGTGGTGGCGACCGTCACGCGCGATCTGATCGGCTCGTGGCGGCTCAGCGCCGACGTCGACATGGCCGGCGAGCACGGGACGCGCTACGGCGACCGTCAGCTGAACTCGACCAACCTCAACGAGGCGCTCGGCAATACCGTCGACCCCACCGGCGCCTACAACCCCGCGGTCCAGGGCTACTTCAATCCCTATGGCACAGCGAACAGCCGCGCCGTGATCGCCTTCATCAGCGACGGCTATTCGCACGAGTACGACGACGACCAGGTGCTGACGACCGACCTGCAGGCCGACGGCGACCTCTTCGCCCTGCCGGGCGGCGTGGTGAAGGCCGCCTTCGGCGCTCAGTTCCGGCATGAGCGTGCGGAATATTCGGGGGATGTGGTGACCAGCTCCACGCCCTTCGTCACCGGCGGGGTGGCGCATGATCGCGATATCGCCGCGCTTTATGGCGAGCTCAACATCCCCATCGTCGGCGCCGCCAACAGGCTTCCGGGCGTGGAGCGCCTGACCTTGTCGCTGGCCGGCCGCGCCGAGCACTACGACGACATCGGATCGACGGCCAATCCCAAGGTCGGCCTGCTCTGGGTCCCGGTGCAGGACCTCACGGTGCACGCCAGCTACTCGACCTCGTTCAGGGCGCCGTCGCTCTATGAGATGTATTACAACCCGGTCGTCTCGGTCTCGAGCCTCCCCAACGGGACGGGCACGACCCTGTCGCTGCTGAGGTACGGCGGCAACCCCGATCTCAAGCCGGAGACCGCCACCTCCTGGACAGCGGGCGCGGAGTTCCAACCGCACCAAGTCCCGGGCCTTCGGCTCGGCGCCACCTGGTTCAATGTCGACTATTCCAACCGGATCGACGACCCGGGCTCCTCGGCGCTGACCACGGTCCTGA
>Ga0116229_10001093_pt1 | contig 41051 bp, 35 predicted proteins | sample S1TSphgellanicum_3_FD_87313 | JGI IMG/M metagenome (GOLD analysis project Ga0116229, IMG submission 87313) | Host-associated microbial communities from peat moss isolated from Minnesota, USA - S1T2_Fc - Sphagnum magellanicum MG | ecosystem: Host-associated > Plants > Peat moss > Unclassified...
GTTGGGACTCCCACGGCTTTGGAGCCCCATAACTTTGCGAGCAAACCTCCGATTGAGGTGCGGTCTAAAGCAAAGTTGTAGCTCTCGTCGAGAGCTTTCCAACGATATGTGGCACGCCCCCTGGAGCTAAGTAAATCGAGTCGATTCCCGACTTTTTGTGGTCGGGAGTCAAACTGGCAATTTGACTCCCGGCCCTTCTTTTGGCCATAACTTGTTTTTCAGATGTCTGAATGAGCAATGCGATCCCATTTTAGACATCTACGTTTCAAGAGCTTTCCAATGATATAAAGAACGCCACAATACATTGAGGTTTGACCTTTGCAATTGTTCTCTGAAATTTCGGGAGTCCACCGAGACTCCATCTCCCAAAGTGAGAGTTGCCTTGGGAGTGTGAGGGTTCACTCCCTCATACTCCTTCACACTTTCTTACACTCCTGGGAGTATGTGATGTGACTCTTGAGCTTCTTCTTGCCTTACTCCCGAGCTTCTTCTTGGCTCGCAACCTTACAACCCTTTTGCCTTGGTCGCAAGCCCAAAGCTAGGGTTACGACAATAAAGGTTTTAGGAGAGGGTCTTTTCAATATTGGACAATTAACTTTAATGTTATGCATCAACTAGATAACAAATTATAATTGCACTCCAAACTTGTTGCAAAGTAAGGAAAGGTATCCATAGTTTTTTTTTTTTGGGTGTGTACATGCACACAATAAGATCTAAGTGTGTCATCAAGCTATTTTTAAGCTTGCTATTCGTGAAGCTCAAAGTTGGAAAACATATTTTTTCTTCTACACTCCCAATGTATCATTGCCATTGACAACTTGATGAACTGAACCACTAAAACAAACAACGGTAAAAAAGTTGGTTGTTGTTGAAATTGCTTTGCATCTATGCATGCAAGGATTGCAATTATGTGATACTTTCATTGCATTGTGATGCTTGTTTTGTGTTGTTAACTTAAAGAATGATGATTATTTCTTGAGCAAAACCTTCCTCTAATGAAGGCAAGATGAAGACCAATTGCAAAGTCATCTATATTTTGGCCCTTGAAAACTTATCACATGACCAGTTACACCAAAGCATATTAACTTGTAGGCTATGAAATGGAGTTTGGGTGATCTTTTTATTTGTCACAAAGTGAACCACCTTAGTGTACACTCACCCTACTATAGTAATGCATCAAACACAACCTTAGTCAAATTATCGAAACTAGCTCCTTCAACAACTTGCTTTAAAGTCAACAAGATAGACAACAACATAAACATGAACACCAATCCACAATTGGTTGTCAATTGTGATGATTTCATTCCATGAAACATCCATAGAACTTGGCCTTTTGTATTGCAAGTCAAGTAAAGGTTAAACCCCAAATCATGCATGGATTCAACTATGTTCATTTAATGGAGTCACTCCAATGCTTAGATGGCTTGTTTGGAACCTTAAGAAAGTTTTAAATATATTTCAATTTTTCATAATCGGTCATAGGATGCACTTACTTGAGCATGTGGAAAATAATGGATTGCACACATTTGTATTTCCACACTTAATGTGGAAACATTTTGCATCTTGTTGCAAAACTATATTGCACCCAAATAAGGACATAACAAACTTATTTTCATTTTTTGCATGCTAATTGTTGGCATTCACATAGAATTCTCATAAAACAACTTCAAGACATGTTACATTTTTGCCTTTCCATGGTTTGCATATTTTTTAAGTTGTCAAGTTTTGGCATGAGCACAAAAAAAATTCTTATCGTTTGCAACCCCTCCCCAATGTTAAGTATGTTTGATTTTATTATAATTTGATTAATAATAAAACTTTGCACTAATTCATGTAAACAAATGAATGGTGTCACAAAGTTCATTATGTTGTTCATTAGCATGGAAACTACAGTCTTAATTTCTTTTTTGATAGTTTAAAAATGTAACAAAATGGTTCATTCCTAGACCAAAAAATGCTCTAGTGGCTTTTTCCACATCTTTGTGCATTATCAATGTTACTACATATGTGAATGCATTTCACACATAACAAGTTGTCCTTGTTATTAATATGACAGATTTTGCACCCATTGAAATATATATATATATATATATGCACTCGAAATGATTTAATTGGCATCTCTTGAAATTGAATATTAAAAGTAGTAAAAACATTATTTGATATAATGATCATTAGAATAATTAGGACTCATGTTTACAAATAAATTAAAGTTATATTTAGAAAGAGAAGTTATATGGGTTGAGAGGGAAATGCATGGCTTGTCAAGATGATATCATACCCAAAACAATCCAAAATCATTTATGTACAAGTATATTAATAAATGTTAGATTTTTATACATGGTTTTCAATGTGTAACCATAAATATATTGATTAAATATTTGTACTTATTTGGCATTTCTTCCACATCTTATCGATGATAACCATTTTGGTTACATAACAAATTTCCTAGAGAAAACCATGTTATATAATGTCAATTTTATAATTTTATAATTTTAAAAAATAATTCATGGATTATTATACCACTTGCATTAGCTCCTACTTTCATTATCTATACCTATGATTTATATATTGTAAATAAATAAATGAAAAAATTAGATAAATTATTATTCTTAAACATCTACAATGACAAAAAACTTATTGTAATATTTAAAATCATCTTACGTGAGTAATAGTTGTAATGATTTTTATAAATATAAAATTTATAATCATTTTCTTAAATGTATGGAATGTATTATAATACTTAAATTAATTTTCAATTTTAATTACGAAATATAATAATCATTTTGAATTACATCATTACTAGTTATTAAAACCTCATGGATGGGGAAAACAATTTGGATTAATCCAAAGTTATGTACTATCAATTCAAATACATATATAAGTAAATATCATTCATACTATCTTTAAAATATCCAAATATTATGATGCAGCTTGCATTAGTTCCTACTTTCATTATTTATACCTATGATTTACATATTACAAAAATATATAAATACATTATTTTTATAAAAAAACACATCTACAATGGCAAAGAATGTATTATAATATTTAAGATCATTTTACATGTGAATTAGTTGTGTGTGTGTGTGTGTACATATACAATCACTAAAAAAATGGAATGTACTATAATGACAAAATTAAATTTTTAAATTAAATTGTATGATCATGAGTGTAATATTTGAACAAGGTTCTAAAGTGAGCAAAATCCACCCCGCCTACCCTCCTCCCCCTTCTCCTCATCAGCCCCTCCTTACTTTTTATTTCCTTTGTATGTTTTCATGTGGTTTTGATAGTCGATCATTATTTATATCAATTTCAATTTGATTTTACCACATAACATGGACATGAAAATGTGTTTTTATGTCCATGTTAGTGGGTAGGGGAAAGGGGGTGCGTCTATTATTTGGATTTTATTTAGAGTCTATAAGTTTAAGAGGTGTAATTATTATAAAAGTTTTTTAAAATATATTTTCAATGTAAAATTTTGATTGATGATAAATTAACAAATTGAAGGTATATGTAAGTTTGTGCATATGAATAAATTTAAGACATTCTTGTGGGAATTTGTTTGAAATTTGTCACTGGTACAAAATATGACAAATAAACAAAACTTCCACAAATATTCTAAATTATTTATTATTTTTAAAACCATGTTTATGTTTAAATATTCTCATTGGGGAGAGAGGAATAGAAAAATGTTAGAAATAATTTTTTATTAATTCAAGAGTGAATAAGTGTATTTTTAAAATGGATGATTATATTACATCCCCAATAATTATTGTAAAGTTTTCAAAAATTATGTATTTATGTTTATAATATATTTTTTAATTGAAGTATTTTTTCTATGTTGTGATTTTTTCGAACAAAGTTCAATTTTCTTATTATGTCTGTTTAATTTCATCCATTTTCAAAAAAAAAGTTATATAACCAAAATAGCCTTGTCAAATTTTTAATGAAGGTCTTGAATTTACATTAAATTTAATCACTTTAAAAAGATTTTATGTTAATTTAAAAAATAATAATAAATTTGACTTGTTCAAAGTATAATCCTTCCAATAGCATCTTTTGACACCTTAATGTGAATATTTTAAAATTATAATAATTGTTTTGAATAGATCTTTGAAAAAGCTTCAAGACCATGCATTTATTTGTTTTGCTTGAATAAACTTTGATAAAGAAGATGCATGTCAAAATGAAGATTCCAACAAGTTTTTCATTGAATCATTAAACTCAAACTTTGCCCAACCACATTCCAAGAACTTGTGCAGCTTCATGGTTAATATGTTGATACATTTTCAATGAGATTGTGGGTTTGAACTTGCGCAAGTGCATATGTCTATAGGCATGTGTAATTGTGCATGTGCACACATCAATAATTTTTTTTGAAAATATGAATGACACTTGTTTACGGTGATGGATGACACATGATTATGATTATCAAATACCAAGTGGTCATATTTCCTAGGTAAAAAATAAAAAATAAAAAAATTGGGTCAAATTCCCTAGAAATATATATAATATTGGGACTTTGAAATTCCCTAGTGCAACATGCTACTATCCAAAATGACCAAACATGGTTTCACTCAAAATGTCTTAATTAATTGGTATTTTTGGACTAAAACTAGCTAGTTTTCATTTTCATTATTATCTTGCAATTTTTGGTAGTGAAGAAGGACAAGATTTATTTATTTATTTATTTATTTTGTGGATCACTTATCCTAAAAACCATAATTTATTCATAATCCATTTTCCTTTTCTTTTTAGTTGCAAGGGCCAAAGGAGGATCGGATTATGACAAGGACCTTTCACCAATATCATAATAGTTAATACTAGATGTCCCAATTAATTGCATTCCAACATTGGAACTTACAACATGGTGCTTGCTAAAATGTAAATCCTTACAAGATGGAATAACATAACTAATTTTTAATGAAGGAGATGCACTATCAATAAGACTAGAAAACCAAAAAAATAAATCATATTTGAAATTTGCAACAAGATTCAGACTCATTGTGAAGGAAAGTAAAAAATATCCAAATCATATGAACCATAAACCTAGTGTGTTAAAATCGACAAACAATTAGAAGATTGTGAGGTTGAAATGAGTTAAAATAAACCAAAATCGATGTCAAAAGGTCCATTTTTTTGCAATTCTTGTTACATATGCCTATGTGGTGCCACTTTAGTAACATGTTTAATTATAACAAGTTACAGATAATATGGATGTTTTGAAATCTAAATTGAATCACTAAATGTTTCGATTTTAAATTTTGACTTGAACAAAGGATGTTTAACAACTTCATTGTTATTTTCACAAAAGGCCCTTTCATTTTCATAATACAAAATTTTTGACGTTCAATTTTTTTTGTAATAATAGGTGATTATTAGACATATCTAAAAAAAACTCAAAATATTATAATTTTTTAACTTTGTGTTTTCAAAATTTAGGGTCTATTTGAAATTCATGAATCTTTTGTGACATGTAGGTGGTGCAATGTGTATGGTGTTTTGAACAAAGTTGTAACTTATAATATGAGAAACTAAACTTTAAAATAATCAACATATTTTGGTATGATTTGAAATTATGATCATGTTTCAAAACAAAACATAGAATCTAACAAAATCTATACATTTATAAAATTCATATTTATGAAAAAAACAATTGACACACACAATATGTGATATATTGGGACAAGTATAATATTTTTAATAACAAGTTGTTAAAGATTTCATTCAAAAAAATATATGAATTTCTTTTTTTTTTTTGGCAAAAGGATTTCAAAAAGGTTATAGTTTTAGTTTAAAGTAAACATATCATTTCATTAACTCTCATTTGGACCTTGTGAGCAAAAAGACAAAATAAAACCCAACATGTTTTGATGATAGATTAAATAATCACAAGAACACTAGGGTTAATTGAAGGTTTTGAAAGGCTCGTACATAAAACTCATTGCCATGCAACTTTCATATGTAAAACCTTCATGTTTCAAAAGAAAATGAAAACAAGCAAAAGAAGTAAAACCTTGAGAATTTCAATAAATTTGAACATTGAGAGACTCTCAAATGAAATTTGAAGAATGAAGATTTTGATGCACTTGGCCAAAAGCTATTGATATCTTGAAAGTTGTTGCAATTTGCTACAATTGCCATTATGCTTCAACATTTAGTCAACACTAATTGCACTTCTCCACCCAATCCACCCCTTGTCCCTTTTGGGTAATGCACTTTTCAATTTTGGCTTCGTAATTTACTAGACCATTTAAGGTGGAATGAACCAAGCCAAGCTAGGCCTTTGCCATGGAGGTCTATTATGCCACAAAACAATTTTTTCCCCAAAAATTCAAATGCTCATTCTTACTTAGAAGATTTTTCATTTTCAGAACTTATGAGCCTCTTTTTCCCATGTACCTTATGGGTCTTCTAGCCAAGGAATTGAGGTTCTTGAACATGAAACAAGTGCCAAACAACATCAAGAACAATCATTGTATAGTGCAACGCCTTTTATAAGCAATGAATCATGTGCAAATTTATTGACCCAAACAACATCTATTGGTCTAGATTGGCATATAAACGGGTGGAGCTACTCTAAAAAAACAATAATTTGGTCCAAAATATGTTTGTGCAAGCCACCAATGGAACTATTTTATATTCCATCATACTACCACCAATGGAGCTACTTTTGAGAAGGCATCCCTTCCATCACCACACTTAATTTAATTTAAGAGAGATCCCCTAAATTAGGGAGATTATCTTGAAAGAGAGAAGATAATTGCCTTGTTGACCGATTATCATACAATAAAATATAATCAAATTTAATCAATGATTGCTCCTAGAAAATGCAACAACATTGGATGCCACATTCAAATTTGAGATGCCAAAAAATGTCATCTAAAGAGGAAAATCAAGCTAAAGTTTCACACCTAGCAAAAATTGTCAACACCAAGTTTGGAGAGAGTGAGAGAATGATTCCCTACTCAACCACTTGGTGTAAGTCCAATCAAAACAAGGAGAAGCAACAAGAAATAATAAAAGATCATTTGGGATCCATGGAGAAATGAAAGCAAGATGATTAGCAAGAATCAAAATACTTGAATAAATATTCCACTCAAAAGGAACTCTCACAAAATAGATGGTTTGTGTTGCTTCTTTGTTGTGGTCAAAAGTCACAACCAAGAGCACCCATTTCATTTTTATTATGTTATTAAATTAGGTATTTATTCCCCTCTCTCTTTTTTAATTTAAAAAATGGTGGGTTTTTTTTACTTAATTCTTTGACTAAGAAATGTGGCACACTTTACAACTAATTGCACACATAGCCATTTAAGTTATGTTAGGTAATTATGTTAAATTATTTTATTTATTTATTTATTTATTTTAAACCCCCTTTTTTCTTTCTTATTCTTCAACAATGTGATTATATATTTTTTAATTTCAAAATACTCATCTATTTAATGTAAGGTTATTATATTATGTTAAGTCATTATTCTTCTATCGAACACAAAATCAATTGTGCGATTGTGATCATCAAATGATCCATTTTGTCCAAGTTGTCCCAAAGCTTTTGCTTCCTTTGTCCTAGTTTGTCATCATGCTATAAAATATCTATCACAAACCGACATTTTCGCCTTACTTCATGATTATGCACATAACATGCACCACAAATTTATTAGCATTAGGTGTGAAGGAAAAATGCTTACTTAAACATATTGGTTTGTCCATAATTGACCATCTTAAACTCTCAAAAACTTTATGATAATACAAAACTTGTCAAACACGGGAAGTGACATATATGAATTGTGAAGTATGTGCATCATGCAAGGGTTTAGGGTTTAGGGTTATCTATTGAACACGGTGGACATGTTGCAAATTGTGTATTTTGAGGCACTAAATAGGGAAAGGCAATTTCCATCTTTCTAACATTGTGAAGAAAATTCATGAAATTGGGTAGTCTTAGTTTGGTAAATCTAGCACACTTTGACCAATAAACCCTAAATGTAAATGGGTTTAGGGTTTATTTAGTTTGCCCAACTTTGTGATGATGATTGGCTTATTCCACTGCGTAATGTGCCCATCTTTGGCAACATTCTGTCAAATTTTTTCATGTAAAAAGATCACATCAATTTTAATTTGAAAATTTTTTAGATTTAAAATTTTCAAAGAATAACCATTTTGTGAATTGAAAAATATGGAATCTTTATGGAATGTGTAGGAATATTTCATTTCTTGGCATGGAATTTTTAAAATTATTCGGGAGACATGTGTTGAAGCTGCCCTTGTATTATGGTACTTTAGTGTAATATCTGACAACAAGATAAAACTTTTCTAAAATGCATTCGTTGTGCAATAAATACCTAAATATGGTTAAAACTAAAACTTTAGGATATAACGAGAAAGCTATTTGTGTATATTGGAATATTTAATAAAATACCAATTCATTAAATATCATTTAAACAAAATAATGTATGACATTTCATGGTTTGAACTTTTTGTCCACATGGCAAATTGCCCACAAATGGATGGGCCATATATTTTAGTAATGAAAAGTGGTTGACACTTGATGACAAACTTTGTTGATGCTAAGCATGCAAAGCCAGGCTTGTTGAGCCTTGGAATTGGTCTCCACACACACACTGATAAAAAAATAATTAACTATATAAAAAACTTGACAAATTTGTTGGAATGAATGAAAAGAAATCTATAGAAATCAGAATTTTTTAATGTGAAACAAGTGGACATGAAAAAAATTATTAATTCTTTAACCTTGTATACATATATTCAAACTTTTAATAATTCAAATGTTTTCCTTATAATTTTCATTTATTTATTTATATCATGAACCTAATTGCATTTCGTTCACAACATAGGGGAGGGGGAAGGTTCTTAACCCTACTCCCCAAAAGTGGGAGGGATCTTATACCTACGTATAGGTGTAAGACTCTTCCCACTCCTAAGGAGTAGACATAAGACACCCTCTTCTTTTCTAGGAGGGATATACATGGACATAAGGCACCCCTCCAAATACACTCCATGACAACCACCATGTTGGTTTTGTACATGTACATCTAAATGTTGTGCTTGAAGATAACACACACATATGCAAGTGCATGCACACATAACAAGCTAGACAACCAATGGGTTTTTTTTTCTTCAATTTTGTCAAGTTCATGAACTAGTGATCACCCACAACATTAACGAACCAAATGTAGCTAGATGTCAAGAAGAAAATTATAACCTTTTTTAGAACTTTCTCTTTTTTTTGTTTCTTGCCAAGTTGCAAAAATTCTCCCAAAAACAAAACCATGGTGACAACCATCTTGATTGATGGTTTAAGTTTCACATACATGTACATTTTGTACTTAGATGTACACACAACCACATCGGCATGTACACACATTGGACATGCATAATTTGGACATGTCAAAAGTACAATCAAGTTGCATAGTTGGCTCTATCGGCAACATTTGCTCACATTCAAAGCTTAACATCTTGCTCTCTCCTTTGACCTCAACATCTACTCTCCCGTTGAAAGAGATACAACTCGACATAGAATTAGCTTATGCATAATGGCCCAGAGTTCAGCAAAAGATGATATCTAACTACCAGCACTCACATTGGAAACAAATAAGCGAAAAAAAACCAACGATAAATGGGACAGAAATGGTTTTTTATTCTTCAAGGGATGGTGCTCACATCCCCAAAGACTCAAGGCTGGATTTTATGCACTTGAGATCAATCTACATTGTCATGAGGCCGCAATTGCATTGTTGCAAGCAAAGCCAGGATTTGGATGACATTATAATCATCTGTGTTTTGTTTTTCAGAGTCTCAGCCATAGCTGTGTGGTGGATTCAACCTTTCTCTAGTTAGTGCCTTGCTAGTGATATGTTTTAGAGTACCAAGCCCAGGTGAGAGGGAGGGAGAGAGTGAGAGAGCAAAAGAGAGGGAGAGAGTGTGTGTGTATATATACAAACATATAACCTAAACTTTTACCTCTTCAGAGCTTGCCCGTCAAGTACGATCTCAAACAAATCAGACTCTGCCTCTGAGAGAACATGGCGGTGCTGAAAGTCTGGGGAATTTGCATACTCAAGCTCGGACAGCCAATGCGAGTGTAACTCACCCATTGAAAATAGGTCAGCACCATCATTGTGATACATATCATTCACTGTTGTGATTGACTGCAGCAATTGACAACTTGGGTTTGCAATCCTTCCAACATTCGCTGGCATGTAGTGGAATGAGCTTTGACCCAGATTTACCAAAAGTGTGACATCAAAATTGCTTGCAAGAGTTGGGTATAAGGGTTTTCCAAATTCGTTGCCTTTTAAAGTTGCCTCATGGATGAGCTCACCATTGATGGTGAAGTATACCTTCTTCTTGCGAGGCTCAAATCCGCATCCTACTATTGTCTTTACCCCACCATATTGTCGCCTCCTTGTGGTGCATTGATCCCTTGCATCAAGGTTTGGTGAACCTGCAAAGGCAGGGAACCAAAAAACAGGTAATCATGGAGAATTGTTAGAAAAAATGTGGGGTACTTTTTATCACGAGTCCTCATGACCTTCAATCAGCATCCAATTGATCAAGAGAAAAGATAGCCTTTCGGGCCTCAAAGATGGTTACAAATCAGACCACCCAGTATTCATTCAAAGCATGACCACTCTAGAAGACACTACTGTTCTTTTGGACTCCTGATTCACAAACATTGAAAAATTCACAAATTTGGTGTTTACTGCAATTCAAAACTATGCACATTTTCCACAAGCACAAAGTCTCGCTTATCTTTCTTCTCCAGAACTTGAGCTCACAGAAAGAAAATACCATTTGACAAGCCCAAAAACTAGGTGGATGTGACTTTTTCAAAGAGCTGCCACTCAAGAACCTACACATATATCCAATTCATTGTGTGTCTTACAAAACTAGATCAAATGTTGCATACATATTTCAAGACAATCTTTGCCTTCAAAACCCAAAGTTCAATCTAGAAGATGCAGAGTCTGTGAATTCTGAAACACTACCCTCATCAGAGGTACTGCACTAGCTTTACACTTGCAGACAAAATTATTATAATGATGAGCATATATTCATTGTTGAACATCCCAGGATCATCTCTGTGAAACAATCAGACATTACTTTTGCTGACATCTACAGGTTGAATTGGTTCTTAAGAGTGAGGAGGAATGACTCCCTCAGCTTAAGCAGAACAAGATGGCATCATAAATCTACTAATCACACATGACATGGTTCTCCTAAAGTTATATTCACAAATACATGTGGTGTCTTTGGCCTTGGTGTTAAAACCTCCTTCCGGAGTGGGGTCTTCCATCATAAAACTTTATTTCAATTGGGTAGCACTGAGCACGCATTCACCATTATGTTAGGGGAAGTCCTCATTGCACAGGACTTCCTGGAATGAGGTCACACATACAAGCATGGTAGCCCAAGTAGGTGGGGCCAAATTCCAGGAAGTCCCGTGCAATGAGGACTCTCCCCTGCATAAAAACTGTGGAATTTTTTCTTCATATTTGCACCTTATGGCAATTCCCAAGGAGCTTATGGTAAATCTCAGGGACCTTATTGTGCTCCCAAGGGTGTAGTGTGTAAGGCATGGCAGGCCCTGATTTTGTATCAAAGCCCACCCAAGAAATACACTTGAAAAAGTTTCCAAGGATTTTACAAAATTCTCAATCCAACATCCCATCTGAGGTTGATCTGGTGAGGGATCTTGTTGTACTGGTTTTTTGCTCAGTTGTTCAAATCAGGCATGCAAGGAAGAAGAAAGCTGTCTATACAAGAGATTGCAGAGAAACCATCTCCACAACTAGAAGTTTTTGAAGGCAACTTGACAACAACAACAACAACAAGCACATGCATATGCATTTTGAAATTTCCAATTCAGCATGCCATCTGAGGTTGATCAAGAACAAATGACCCAGCAAAGTCTATTCTTGTCATGCTATTTTTTCAACTGTTCAAGCATTACCAATCAGGCATGCTGCAAGGAGAAGAAAAATACTACAACAGGATAGGTACTTCACCAGATTGCTTGTTCTTGATAAACCTAGGATGGCATGCTGAATTGGGAAATTCACAAAAGGTGCATGTATGATGCATTCTTGGTGTTGTCATGTAACCTTCAAAGTGTTGTTGTGGGATGATTTCTCTTGACGTCGACAAGAGATTGCAGAGAGAAATCATCATCTCCACAACAACACTTTGCCAAAGCCTTACTGATAATCAATCAAGCACACTGCAAGTAAGGAGAAGGAGGGAATATTATGGAAGGAGATGATGCTTGGAATTGGAGGCAGGTGGAGAGAGAGAAGGAGCATGTGTTACTGACCATTCACATAGCATTGGCCATCAGCGGAAAGGAAGCCAATGGAGCTGGGCTCAAACCCTGGAAGCCGGAACGGAGGTGCATCTGCAGCAGCCAAACCAACTGCAAGCAACTCATCCCAGTCGATGTCATCTGCATGCTCCACCACTCTAGAGAACAAGGATGCACCACCACGCACACGAAGAGAATCCGCAACATGAACAACTGTCGTTGTTTTCAATTCAGACCCAACAGTTCCTTTCAGCTCATCATCATCATCACAACCTGTATCATCGACAGCAGAATTTGTTGCAGTCTCATTCTTCACACCACCTGTAGTAGCTCCAACACATCTGGACATGTCCGCTCTCGCGTTCTCCAACTTGTTGGAATGATCCCCATTTAGAGTAGTAGCAGTTGCTTTGGCAACAGTGTCTGCACCCAATTTGCGACAATAGTGATGATCTGCAGTGGCATTGCAGAACTCATTAGGGTTAAAAGAAGCTGCTCTCTGAGAATGAGGAGGAGGAGGAGTCACGGTAGTGGTGGTGGTGCAAGCAGATGTTGTTGTGGGTTGGTGGTGATGGTTGTAGCTATCGGATGTGGTGACCGCTTTGGCAATGAGCTTGACACGTTCACTTCCAGTGAGAGAGCTGTGGCCAAAGCTGTACTCATTCCCAACAGCAAGAATGGAGACTTCGAAGTAGGATTCTTGAGGGTAAGGGCATGGACCAAGAGTGGGTCCTGGCAAAGGCATGGCGGTTTGCACAGCTTGTACAGGCATGACACATCCATGATGTGTGGATAGTCGAGTGACGCCAGGGTTGAGACGGATTTGTTGCATGTACTCGCCTGCACCTCCTGTGTTCCAAGTGTTTTCGGGTTCACGGAACTTGATGCTGTTGGCACAAGCATGGCACAAACCCCACATGGAGACTTGCTGGTGCAAGTGTTGGTGATGATGATGATGATGATGGTACTGGTGCGATGCCGCCAACTGCGCGTTAGAGAACCATGTCGCCGGTGGAGCTGAGTACGAGAAAGCGAATGCCGCCCAGCCATGCTCCACCGCCGTCATGACATGCGATGGGTGTTCGCTCCAGTTGAAGGCGCGCACAGGTCGGCTCGCTCGCCATAGACTGGCCATTCGTGCACTACGGAGAAGCGCGGCTTCGCGTTGGTCGACAACGAGCTCCGACTCACGAGCCGATTGTGCAGCTCGCCATAGCTTTCTGATGTATGCCAAGAGGAGCAGTAGCAGCAGGATCGATGGCAAGAGCGCTGCTGCTACCGGTAGTATCACTGCCCATGATGGATCCCCCATCCTTTTGTGCTTCCAATGAATCCAATCCCAGTAGCTGCTTCTCTAACAATCTGCATGTAAATTGATGCTCTCTTCTTGTGAACTCCACAGCAGCACTCAGCAGCACTCCAATTCTTCCCGCATCTCTCTACCACCCTCCAGTCAAGATCGATCGATCGATACAGAGAAAGATGGGTCGACAAGGATTGCTCTGGCTTCAATAGCATCAACCCAAAAGCTTTCTCGATTCACGCATTCCCGAATGAATAGCATTCAGAGGTGGGGAGAGCAAGTTTCTGGTTTCTACCATACATACACAACTCAGTCTGTGTCGTCGTCTTCTTCTGCCACATCTTGTGCTCTTCCCTATCTGCAAAGCTCAGCTCATTCTAATGACGCCCTTGTAATCTCAAGCACTTGTACAAATGTTTGCCAGCTAAAAGAAGTGACAAGCATGGACCCATTGCAAACTTCTGTGAATGCTGAGAGAATGTGATGAACAGAAGAAAAGGGAGGAAGAAAAGAGGAAAACCTCGCCAACCCACTGACAACTCCCAATACAGAAGAATGCCAATGCCCTAGAAAACAAAGACCACTGAGCAGAGATGAGCTGATGATGCTCAGCAATCCAGCGCACGAAAACAAACTTCGAGAGGTAAATTCTGGAAACTCTCCTTCATGCACCTTCCTTCCCGAATGCTATCTCAGCTGCTGCCGCTGCTGTCGTAGTTCGTACTTTCGTACCCAAAAAACTGTCTGAAGCTCTGCTGATCATTGTAGGTATTGTACAAAATTTCTTTCTGCTGCTGCTGCTGCTGAGAGAAAGCTAGAGTTGACACTCGGAGTCCGGGTCCGTCGTCAGACAATTGAGCAAAAAACGAAAAAGAAAAACCTCCAAATTGGGTCCAGATTCTGCAGATGACGAGAGGTAGAAAAAACAAGTGCAGCTAGGTAGGTATATCCCTCCCCCACCTCCTCCTCCTCCTCCTCCTTCTGCCGCCGCTGCTGCAAAAAGAAAACGCAAAAATCCCTCTGCGCTCTCTTGCAACAAACACAAGTGGTACTAGTACTTCGCTCAAAGAAGAAGCCACACCACTCAAAAGAAAAAAAGGGTGGGGACAAAGGGGGGGGTGGAGATCTTCAAGCTACAAACTATACTACGACTACTAAAACCAAAGAAAGCGAAAGAGCAGCAACGAGACACAGTCACTGCTCTACGACAACTGCAAAAAGAACCCGTGCAAAGTGAAGAAGGTATTAAGGGAAAATGAAGGACACGAAGAGAGAGAGAGAGAGAGAGAGAGAGAGAGAGAGAACTTACACACTGGAGACAAAGAGGCAGATACTGAAGCAAGTGTGCTTTTGGGTGGTACGATATAAGGCTGTTGAGTATTGTTCCCAGTGTCGTGCTTGAAATGAATGAAGCTCTCTCTCTCTCCAAGGACAAAATGTGATAGATAGACAAACCCAGCACCACCTTCGGTGTGGGTTTGTTTGTTTGTTTGTTAGTTTTTATTTTGTTTTCTCTCTCTCTCTCTCTCTCTCTCTCTCTCTCTTCAAATTTTTCTTTTTCTTTTTTACCACCACCTTGGAATGAATGAGTGATGAGTGAGGGAGGGGTTGTTGTCAGTGTATGATCATAGCTCCTAAACTGCAGTCAGTCAACTTGTGACAAAAGGTTGGTCCACATGCGAGGAGCAGCAGAGCAGCGGGGTTGGCCTCTCTCTCTTTCTCTCTCTCTCTCTCTCTGTGTATGTGCTGCATCATCCTCGTGCATTATCAGCAAACAGCAGCAGCAGCTTGAGTGAGAGTTTTAAGCTAAAATAACTTAACTATTTTAAAACAAGAGAAAGAGTATTTTTCAAAGACCCTTCTTCATATTTTGTTCACCACCCACTACCTACTGCACCCACATCCCTCCCTCTCTCCCTCCCTCCCTCTAATGTACCATACCTTTCCATTAGTTTAAAGCACAGAAGATACTCTGTGATTTTTTGCAGTTTGATTAAGATTTCATTGCAGATCTTCACACCCCTGAATTCCATATTCCAAGAAAGAAGTTACCCAGTAGTAGTAGTACTAGGGTTTAGGATAGTAGTACATAGTAGTAGTGGTAGTAGTAGACGACAATACAGCAAACAGTATGTACTTACATATATAGCATCAAAACCTTTGTTGTTGGTCTTCTTGGATGCTTAACTCTTTTACAGTTAAGGATATCAACTCTGTAGAGCCGCTCTCCACCCAAGCAAGCCCTCCCCCCTCCCCCCTTATTTGGGCCTTCACAAATAAAGCTCACATCCAAGAAATACCTTGAAAGTAAATCTCACATCCAAGATGGCTGGCTTTCTGTTTTGGAAACATGAAACTGGGACTAAAAAACAGATGGAAGATGGCTTCATAACAAACCACTTGGACCAATCAATCAATATGAGGACTCGATTAACAAGTGGTAACCAATGCTGTGCCTTTTGCGAGTCAGCACATATGCTTGACCCAAAGCCATTTTATTGTCCCACAAACCCACATAATATTTTTGTGTTCTTCATCTAAAATTGGATCTGTTTGTGTTTTTTTTCGTGTGGGCAGAGAGAGATGCTCTTACCCTCCTCCCTCTTACTCCTCCTCCTCCTCCTCCTCAGTGGTAGCTTCTTCAGAGTGTTGTTTACTTCTGAACTGATCCAAGGTTGATTGTAAGTTATTCACTCCTGATTTTCTCAAAACACAACACAGGGCTTTCATTAATTGTCAGCAAGTGTCTGATGGTTTTGTGTGTACAACACCATCTCTTGGGAAGCCCCAAAAAACCAAACCAAATCAATGGGGGAAGAAAGAGCTGAATGTCGTAGTTTCAAATTAATGGTCCCACATTTATTTGGAGGAATGTTTGTTAACATTCCAGGTGTTACTGTAACCAGAGTTCATTCATTATTTTGGGGACTTAATGGAACATTTCCTATTTTAACTAGTTTCCTCCAACTTCACCACATCTTGAGGGGAGAAAATAAACATAAAACCACAATAATTATTAAGAGAGAATATAACTTCTAGACTCTGAAAATATGGGCTCCCATTGTCTGCCATCTTAAAGAGGTGGGGACCCCCCAAAAAAACAAAACAAATTCCCTTCCAGTCTTGGCCAACATTATCCACTTCTGCCATGTAAGATTTCCCATCCACAAACCTTTTTTGTGCTTGGGTGGGCTGTGCCCTAAAACAGCCCTGCTGTAAACTGTAAAACCCAAAGCCAGGAGGAGGAGCTCCAAGGTGTTGTTGTTCTGGACCCAATCAACAATTTTAGTTTTGAATGGGTCATGGTCTCTCTCTTATTAGTAAGTACTCAAGTGCAAACTGCCCCTTCAAAGCATTATTAGCCCCCCTGGAAGAAATGATGAAATAATGATACACAAGTGTAAGAGTTTTCCACAGCTTCTTTTCACAGCTTTTGTTTCTGTGTTAAATGATGAAACCCAATTGGGTTTAAACTATTGAACCACTGTTGTCCCCAGTTCTAGCTAGACTCCCAGAAAGTACTTCCCTTTTCTTTCCAGTCTCTAACATTCTTTAGAAGAAGTTGCACTAACAAAAAAAACAAAAAAAAAACCCAAATCCAAATCCAAATTTGCTTATGTCATGCTTACACAATATCCTCTGCCTCTCAAGTAGTTTTTTTTAATGTGTATACTTAAATATTAGAAAATACAAGTATAATTACAATACAATACATATATATATGTATTGTATTGTAAGAGCAAGCTCTGGCTTGTGAAGTACATCTGCTGCTGCAATAGCATGGCCTCTGGAGACTTGGGGTGTGTTGTTTTTTGGGGCAGTCATTTTAAATGAAGGCAGACATACCCAGGTAGTTAGAGCAGCAGCACCAGCAGCTCCACCTTCAGCAGTCAAATGGCATGCACATTGTACTTTGGCTGAAGTGCTCAACTGCAAAACTGATGAGTTTGGCTCTTTAAATTCCATGGCCTGAATTGGGGGGCTGTAGGTGGAGGTGCTCTTAATAGGAGGTACTTATCCTCCACTGTATTACTATTACTCTCTTTCTCTCTCTCTCTCTCTCTATATATATATATATAGAGGCAACTGTACTAGCATTTTCTGGGTTGTCTCAGGCATTAATTGTAGCCTGCACAGCAGAGGAAGACAAACAAAAGAAAGGAAAAAAGGAAGGGGCAAAAAGGACAGTTAGTATGGATGGCAGAGAAAGGAAAATGCCAGAAGCAAAACATTTTGTACTTTTGTTGAGCACCCCAAAATCTGGGTCCTACCACCTTCCTTCCCCAGACCTCTAACTTGCTGGCATCCCAAGCTTATTGAGAGAAATTTGCAGTTAAGACAGCAAAAAGCAGCATCCTGCCTTCCCTTCTGCAACTCTTGGATTTTACTTAACTAGCCACCAAAAGAAGAAATGGAGGAAAAAACCCACTCAGGGGGAGTCAGAAGAACCCATCCACTTGCAACAATAGACTAAAACAAAACACACATCTGTGGTGATGAGAGGTGGTGTGTGTGTGTGTGTCTCTCTCTCTCTCTCTCCCTCTCTCTCTCTCTCTATGTAGTATATATATGTGGTGTGTGTCTGTGTTTGTAGTGTGTAACCCACCTACCCATGTCATGAAACTTTTGGTGGATATATGTTTGTTGGTGAAAAAAAAAACACAAACAAAAGTTAATCAAACAGACATGTATGTATCCACCCAAACAAAAGAAAGCTTCAGTCCATGAGTGATGATGGGAGTTTTCAATAGGTTTAAGCTTTAAACTAGTGGGATGTTTCAGGTCTAGATTGAGAGAAAGAGCCGAGAGAGAGAGAGAGAGAGAGCTGGCTTTGTGCAATTATCATCAGACAATGTAACAGAGAGACGACATATGACTCTCTCACAACTGGTGTGGCATCATCATCTTCTGTTGCTTATCTTGCAGAACCTCTCTCTCTCTCTCCCTCTCTCTCTCTCTCTCCTTCTCTCTCTCCATCCACAACAACAATCATAGCTTCACTTAGGAATTGATGGATGGGTATTGTTAGTTACCCAGCAAGAATGTTGTTTACTGTGTAAAACAGGTTTTTCTTGGGCAGGATCTTATTCCAGAACTTTCTTTTTGGTAGGTCTTTTCCTCCGCGGAATTGGTTGTGTGTGCGGAATTGGTTGTGTGTTCTGCATCTTCGATTAATTCCACTATTTATCTAACCTATATTCCAATCTTTTAGAAACAATACTTGTCATGAAATCTCGGAAAAAAATGGCACAAAATTAACCCCTTCCCCCCCTCCCAATACCAACAAACATTAAAATATATATATTAATTAATTGATTAATTAATTAATTAATTTTTAAAATAAAATAAAATTGTATATAGAACTACTTTCCTATATAGTATGAATCAAGAGTGGACACTACCCGTTACATCTTGGAATAGGCCATGGTAAAGAAAACCCTAGTTATGCCTTCCTTTGTTTTATAAGGAAGGCATTCCGAGCAACAACCCACCCCCTATCCATGTATTGTGAAAACTCCTGGGATTTCCTTTCCTTCCTCACATCTTTGCGGGTCCATAAACCCTAAAACAATACATCCGTACAAGTTCATTTCCCGATGATGATGAATTATTATTATTATTATTATTATTATTACGTTCCACATCGGTCATTGTCTCCATGGTTGTCGACCCAATGGTCGACCAAAAGGAGAGTTCCCAATGGGTCTATATACGTCCCACATTGGGTCAAATTTGTCTCCACGGCCAAAATGTTGGCCCAATGGGTCGACCCATTGGCCAAGTTTCCGATGCTAAATGAAAATCAATCCTTAGTAGTTGGGTGGGAGGGAGGCAATCCAAAAGATGGCACCAGAAACATATAGAGTCCACTTCAAATAAAGGATTAAAAGCCCTCTTTAAATTAGGGTGGTTACGGCCTAGTTCCAAAAGAGTATATAGTATATATTTAACCATAGTAACAACACAGGCAAAACACTCAGAATTGGACCTACATGGGATACTCTCGGGTTTTTAATGGCGGAACCAGCCACTACGGCCAATTCTACTCATTTCCTACCCTAGTTTATGGCCTACCGATGTTCTCTTTAGGCCATGGAAAATGCACCCGGGGGTGTATTTTTTGCCTCCTAGATTGTGCCTATAACTTGACCTACTTGCGTTTGCACTAATGACTCAGTAGGAGGCAGAATATGGCCCTAAGGGGGTGTTTTCCAGTGCCTATAATAGATAATATGTACTTATTCCTTGGACCCTAGATGTATGTACCTGGATGGGCACCCAGACCCAGATATTCTCTGCCTGGGTCATGGGCCAACTAACTCACTTCTTACGGGCCTCAGGGACAATGCATTGTTATGACATTTGCAAGTAGGAAAGAGTTCATTTTATACATATATTTCCCATAGATTTGCAAGCGACCAATGTTTTTGTTTCATTACAATAAAATGTGTCCCTGTACACCAAGTGATTTCATTGGATTTTGAGAGAATTTATTGGTTGTAATGAACGGGGATAAGTGAAGAAGCATGAATTCACTAGTCTAGTGAACAGGGATTAGTGAATTGCACCCACATTTTGTAATAATGTTTTATGATTAAATGTTTTTTGCATGGCAACCCAATAATGGATTTCATTGGATTTTGAGAGAATTTACTAGTTGTAATGAATGGGGACCAATGAAAGGGGACCAATGAAAAAGTAGTGAATTCATTGGTCTAGTGAACTGCACCCACATTTTGTAATAATGTTTTATGGTTAAATGTTTTTCGCATGGCAACCCAATAATGGATTTCATTGGATTTTGAAAGAATTTACTGGTTGTAATGAATGGGGACTAGTGAAAAAGCAATGAATTCACTATCTAATGAACAAGGATTAGTGAATAGCACCCACATTTTGTAGTAATGTTTTATGGTTAAATGTTTTTCGCATGGTAACCCAATAATACAAAAAAAAAACATGGTGAATGGCCTCAAGGAAATTGGATTGTTAAATTTGGAAAATTCACCAAGATTCAACAATAAAGAAGGGAGGTGGTGCCATCCTCTTCAATGAATGGTTTGGATCAAGTGTCATCTAGAATGGCTTCGTTTGATGCCAAATGTTGCATTGACATGGGGTCTCCAAATCACCACTCCACTCCCCAACGCTTGCTTCCATTGCGAGCAAAACATGAAAGCTAAGTATCCAAGGTAAGTGACATGCATGAAAGCTTTGTATCTACGATCACCAAGTAAATGGATATGAGATTTTATGTGGGGTTTTGAATACAAGGATGAGATTTCACACATTAAAACATCCTTGCACAACACATAAATGTCTAATGCAAAGATTCTAACATATTTTGCATTTCATATGTGCTAAAGGTTTCGTTCCTTTTTATTTGTTGCATTTTTCTAAAAAGTCCAAATTTGTATACATCGGTTTTGTTGCAATGTTGCAATGAAGGAGCCTTGCAACTTGCAAGATCAAATGGTGTGAGAAATTTGTAATTGGACAAAAAGGAATTTGGCTTCAAAGTACAAGCTTACCTTCATGACTCATGGGTTGTTTTTGAATTGGGGTTTTTCATTACATTGTTGATATGATCTTTTTATGTTATATTGCATTAAATTTGCAGTCCATAGCTTCTCAAATGCTTGGAGGCATGCAATGGCCTAGTGGCAAATATATTTGTTCTTGCTCAAGGTACAAACTTTGAAGGTTGAAATGGAGTTGGTCATTGTCATTTCCACATTTTGGAATGTTTTAATTCTTCGGTTATTTTTTGAACTTTTTCATTTATGTTTTGATAAAGGACATGCTAGTTATGTAAGAAGAGTGTGCCAAAATCATTCATGGTAATGAATTTAAGTTTTTTTTTAAACTTGAAGTTTGTTGCCGTTTTTTCATTTGTTTTGTTTACGATGCTGGCATGTGTTAAATATTACATTCTATCAATAAATCACTGAATCATATCATCATACATATATATTATGTTATTAAGTTTCTATCTATTTATTATAATAACTTTTGAAATCCGTACTAACTTATATATGTGTATCAAACAATGTTTTATTTAATAAAAGATCTTCAATATCAAAGTTTTTCCCATGAGTGCAAATCCAACATGGTATCAAAGCTATAGCTCGAGATTCAATCAATTGTTTGTGTTCAAAATTTGGCTTTTTATACATCATGCATTTAATTGATTAAATCTATTGACAATTCATGTTTATAATTTTAAAAATTTATGAATCGACACATAAGAAAAGAAATTTACATAAACTACATCACAAAGCAAAAATTGAATGCAATGCAAAAGATATGGGTTTCAATTCTTATAAATAAAAAATATTTTTTAAAAGACTTAGATTAAAAACAAGGACATCATAAAAAGATACATGATAAAAAATGGAAGAATTTCATATGCATAAGATCATAAAAAATAAGATTATATTCATTGCACATAAGATATCAAATATAAATCAAATATTTCCAAAGGTGGATGACACATACTTCCACATATGGAAGCACATATTAACATTTTTTTTTTAAAGTCCTAAAATATGGGCAATCATTGAAAGTATGGAACCTAAACTAATTATTCCCACAACATCATAAATCATTATTGGTACTCCTACTTTACTTACTACAAATGCTAGAAGCATAAGGCATTAAGATGAATGAGGTACAATGTTTTTAATAATATTAAACAATTGCCTTGAAACAATGTTGTATCTCATATACAAGCATGTGATAATGTGCATGCTATGATTGAATTAACAAGATTTTATGAATCTCAAGTCATTGTAACAAAAATGTATCTCCAAGATATATTACACACATAAAAGATGAAGGAAAATGATAATGTCATAATCATATAAACATTTTTAGGTCTTTTCTTTATCAATTTTTCACATCGTGAGTAAAAGTTTTTGATGACAAGCTAGAATTATCTTTAATGCTCAACATGCCTCCAAATTATAAAACTTTCATAAGTTTTTTAAGGAGGCAACTAAGACAAACAATTTGATAAATTTGCATTAAAAATGGTCAATATGTTTTAATTAAAAAATTTGCAAAAATTGTAGCAAAGTGCAAGTTCTAGATCAGTCTTATTTCTACAAGTTGAGTGAATCCATTCATATGCAAAAAAGTAAAATTATTATCCCCGTCACATTACAATAAAATCAAACTAATTTATGGCATCAAAAAATGGGTTTTGCATTAATTTAAAAATTACAAGAAACAAAATCTATAATAATAAGTTTTTAAATTTTTGATGAAAATGAACTAACTTTTTTTGTAAAATTTGCACCATTGGAAAAAAACATAGATAGAAAATTTCAAAAGTGGGAGGCATAATTAAAAGCAAATGAATTGTTGGGATTAGTTTATTCAAATCAATGTGTTCCATGCCAAACATCAACACATTTTAGTTGTTGTTATTTTCTCACAATCATTGATGACAAGTCATGTTACAATGTTGTGTACATATTAAAAATTAAATTTAAAGTTAAATTTGACAAACTTTTTCAATATAAAATTTTGGTGAAAACTACACTAATAAGAAAATCAAAGTTTTGATATCAAATAATGGAGGAAATTTGTAATCCAATCAATCCAACATATATTGTAAAAAACAAGATATTCAAATACAATTTATTATAATGGATTCACCTCACCATTCTCACCTCAACATATAATGGTGTATTTGAGCATAAAAATCATATGTTAGACTGGGGAAATCCCACTATTTTGTTCAACGTTAATTTACCAAAACTATTTTTGGGGAAATCAATCATCACTATAAATTATCTTCCAAATTGGACTCCAACCAAAGCATTATAAGACCAATTGAAATGTGGAAGGCAATAAAACCTTATTTGTTTTATTTAAAAGTCTTTGCATGTATGACATTGGCCTATATTCACAAAGATTGTTGACAAAAGCTAGATCCTCATTAGTAAAGTGTATTTTTAAAAGATAATTTGTAGAATATAAAATTTATCATCTTACTAAAAAATATGATCATAAGATAATAAATGCATGATATGTGATTTTTGAAAAAACATTGACTGCTAAGTTTCCCCAAAAACATCAAGAATTATAAGATGTTGGCTACAATTTCTTGTTGGATCCTACAATCTTTAAGCTTACCCCTAAAGGTCTACGGTAACTTTTTAACTAAATCACATGACCAACGATAGAACATGCCCTGAATAGGGAGTGGAAAAAGCGTGAGCTATCAAGAGGAGAAGGAAGTTCTCACTCTATCACATTGTTCACACCTAGCAATGATGTTTTGGACTTGAGCATACATACTTCTCCAATGGTAATGAGGAACGAAAAGGCTATAAGTACGTTTAATTCCAAAATGTCCAAACTCCGAATGTACCTTCTAAATAAGACCAGGCCATTCATGTGGTGGAAGAACCACTTTGTCGTCTTGTGGTAAACATTGGATGAAGTGATTGTCCTTCCATGAGTAACGTTTGGACCGTTGTTGTATGTGATTTCGTTGATTTTATGTAACTTGGGGAGGGTATTCCCCATGTTGAAAAAACCTTAAAGTGTCCAAATCCTCCAATATCTCCACAATGGGATGTTCAACTAGGTTACATTATAATATTGCAAGATAACTAGATGCATAAGATACATGTATTGTTGAAATTTGGTCGAAATCTTGCTTGGCTTCTAAGAAATCTTCAAAGGTAGTGAGGGGTTTCTGGAACATGGTATCCACGTTCTGATGTGTAATACCAGGTTGATGAATAACCTTGAGCTCATACTCTTGAAGTATAAGCTCCCAATGAGCTAACTTACTAGTAAGATTGTCGTTGGTCATCAACCATTTGATAAGCTGGTGGTCGGTATACAAAGTGAACTTAGTGCCATAAAGATATGGCCTGAAATGTATGACGGCCCATACAATAGCAAGACACTCCCCCTCGTATGAAGAGTAGTTGCTTTCAACCTTGTTGTTGTTTCGGGATGCATAGGTGATAACATATTCCTTACCTTCCTCATTAAGTTGGCCAATAATAACACCAATACCAAGAGCATTCCAATTAGTGTGTAGAATGAAGACCTTGTTGAAATCAAGTTTTTTCAAAAGGGGGAACTTTAAAAGTTTTTCCTTGAGTGTGTTGAAAGCTTCCTAAGCCTTTTCATTCCATGTCCAAACAACATTCTTCTTTAACAATGCATAGAGAGGAAGAGCAATAGTATTGGAGTCTTGGACATAAATTTTGTAGTAATCACATAGTCTGATGAAGCTCCTCAAAATGTGAACATCAGTAGGATTAGGCATCTCCAAAATGGCTATTACTTTAGTCTAATGAGCCATAATACCATTTGGTAAAATTCTTTGTCCAAGGTAGACTATTGAGGTGATAGCAAACTCACACTTTTTAGGATGGATCTTCATATTAATTTTGTGGAGCCTTTTGAATAACTCCTCAAGATGAGCCAAATGTTGCAGGAGTCCCTTGCTATGCACTAGGACATCATCTATGTAGCACTTCAGGAAATTTGCCCCTTCGAAAACCTGGTCCATGACTAGTTGAAAGAAGACACGTGCATTTTTTAATCCAAAAGGCATCACAAGCCATTCCCACAACTTGTTGCTTCCATGGAATGTCGTTTTTTTACAATCCTTCACAGCTAGCACAATCTATTTGAAACCTTACTTTAGATCCACAATTGCGAAAATGTTTGAATCTCCAATGTTATCAAACAGTTCTTCAAGGATGGGCATGGGGTACCTATCCTAAGGTGTAATCAAGTTCAAAGGCTTATAATCCCCGCACATCCTTTTCTCAGTCCACAATCTAGTTGAATCCTTCTTTGCTAGCCTTACTATAGTGGCTACGAAATTAGAACTTGATGGTTGAATGATACCAACCTCATGGAGTTCTTTGCATCTTTCATCTACCAGTTCCCACTCATGCTTGCTCAACCTATTCCTCCTTCGATAGATGGGTGTCTGATCTGTAAGGTCTATAGATAATTGCATGGTCTTACACATGCCTAAGTGTTTCATTGAAAATGCGAACACATTCTCATACTTAATTAACAACTCTATGACCTGCTCTCTTTCCTTCTTGGTGAGCTGGTTCCCCATAACGAAAGGGTAATTGAAAACACATGGAATGGAATTGGAAAGTGTGTTTGAAGAACTTGGTGTATTAGGTTTTCCACTATCCAATTGCGTAGATTCGTAAAAGGTTATAATTATTTCTCCAGAAGTTGATGTACCTCCAGGTGTATCAGAAACAACTTGAATCAAATTACATGGTACCTCCTCCCCCTCAAACTAAAAGTGAAGTGTAGAATGTTGAAAATAGGCAAGTGTATTCGGTCGAGGTGCCATGTATTCCCATCACCATAATTGTAAGCTAATTGAATTAGTGCTAGTGTTGTGTACATTTGAAAGAGTACACAGGTTACCAACAACCATGTAAGGGAGTTCAGGTCCATGCCTCTCCCCAGTAGAGCATTACGCTCCAATCTAGTCACCTTAGTGTGACTAGTAGTGCCAGTTTGGAACCCCATAGCCCTTTCTCTTTCTTTTGGGCTTGGTTCATCCCAATTAGCTAAAGCATGACGATACACTAGGCTTGGTGGTCCATCTCCTTGAAAGGTGTGTGTTCCAAGGAAGGAAACAAAGGTGGGCCAAACACCTCTTGGTTTTCCTATTATGTTCATAGGAAACCAAGGAGGTTTCTTTTGCCTTGTAACTGGTTGGTAGGAGCTTTGATCATCCAATATGTGAAAAAATGCAGGTTGGGGTTTCTGATGGTGTATTTCACAACTAATTACAGAATTGAGATGGTGTAAGGTTGGTCCACCAGTTACACAACTGGTGCGCATAGGAACCACATTATGCTGCATCAAGTAGGAGTGACTCTCCAAGGTAATGTTTGACCGATGTGTAACACCCCTAGACTTTTTCCCTCTGGTCAAGTTAAGAAGGGATGTTCTCAATTACATAACCAAGCGTAGGAGAAATGGATTAAGCCCAAGTGATCAATGTACCATGTCTGTGAAGAGACCAAATCTTGTGTCACTCAAACCTTCTCCAAATCCAACCTCTAAAAATCCTTGACATTCCCAACTTGAAATGATGAAGTCCACGGGGCCAAGTAATTCCATATGCTTCTTTTGAATTAGTTGTATGGTAGAGGGCAAGAAAATGAAATTGGCCTTCCATGCGGTGGTTGCAAACTGTTGCGGAAATCTAATTATGAGCTTCATCATTCTCGATGCCACCACTTACCTTGCAATAAGATTAATGTCTACGTAGAAATACCTCCGAACCATCATCCTTGACTGTAGTAGGGCTTTGAGACCTATACCAATACCACCAAAAAGCTCTAGTAATGTAATCCCTTCCTTAGGTGGTGTCTAGGGATTAACTAATGAAGTACTGGCTTAATCGGTTTGTCATGGCTCTCCATGTTTTCAAAACTAGACAAAGTTTTTACTAAAGGCTCGTGGGTTATTTTGAACCGCTGTAAAACCTTTAGTCCATGTTGAATGTCCATAGGAACCACCCTCAAGCTTTCAGTAGCTTGGGCGTAAGCTGTCTCTTCTTCATTTCCCTCTATCCATGCACATCTAGTTTGTTGGATGTAGGAAATGGTGTGTGCTTCCTTGAGCATACAATGGTGAAACATAGGACTATGGTTCCCATGTAAATCAAGGGGTATGTATCCCAGGTGGTGGCCATTAGTTTCCCAATCCATTTAGTAGTACGCATGTTCGAACCAGTTGTCAATTGTGAAACTTTGTGGAAACAAGGCCTCTTGCCCAATGAGCACATCTAAACTGGTGGCATTGGTGACTTAACATTTGACATGTAGGCAAAGCTCTTGATATGTACTTTCATTCAAGTTAACTGTAATAAAATCCGAGCTCTCCTCAAATACCTCCTTTACGTTCCTACTAGTGGTGCGAATTTGCCACATAAATTTCCGTAGTTTGGAGTCAAACATGCCCATCTTCTTGGGAAATTGAATTCCAAGAATCACTGGTTGGGCACCTGTATCAAGAAGTACCACTCTGGGTGTATGTCCTCCCACTTGGATTACTAACTCAGTATTGTCGACAGTGGCAACTCCAATGGTGATGGAAGTTTTCTCATTAGGCATCACCTTTGAAAATGAATGAGAGACTTTGTGGAGATAATGGCTATCTACAATGCTTTTGTTGAATAACACATCCACAAGTGAAGTGTTCTTAGTTTCTTTTTGATATGTGAATGTAAAATCAAAGGAGGAGAGCCCACTAATTTAGCCATGCTAGAACTACTAACCAAATTACGAATGCCATCTGCAACATGTGAGCCAATCGAGTGTTTCTCCAAGGTGTTAAATGGGACCCTTGTAACATGTGGATCAGGGATTGGTAAAAAACCTAATGTAATGTTCAAAGTATCCTTTAGTACTGCAATTTTGTCCCTAGTGCATAGCTTCAAATCTTGAAAACAAAACAACGGTGTACTCACAAGCTTTTGCACCACTTCATGCATTTGAAGTTGGCACTCCATAAGTTGATCAGTGGAAAATTGTGTGTTTTCTTGATGTACATGTACTCCTGAGACATGAGAATTTTATGCTTTAACAACTTGTGGTGTAATAATCTCCTCCCCCTACCCAACAAGGTGTGTTCTTCTTCTGTGTTGAAAGGACGAAAAAATTATGGCATGACAATTCGAGCTTTTCTAGCCTCGGTAATAGGACTTGAACCAGATGCGAGTCCATTAGTCTAAATTACCTGCCTAGTGGCAGAAACTCTGGGTGCCACACTAACCTCTTGTGTCACAAAGTAAAAAGGGCAAAAAGAAGTGGCAAATTCTGGTGTGAGACTAGAACTGTGTGCACTGGAAAAAACATACTCCCCAACCATGGCATCATGTGAGAGGCCATAGAACGACCTACAAGGTCCTTCTCGTGATCTTGAACCTTGTATATGTTGGGCATGACTAGTTGGTTGGGAAGATTTTTCTTTTAGATTAGCAAGTTGGGCCCTTAATGATTCGAGTTCAATTGTAGAATTTGAACTTGAGCGGCATGGGTTTGAAGCACCTCCCTCTTGTCAACATTGTGTTCCTTCTTCTGAACATTCGTACTGGAATTACCCTTGGTGGGGACAACCTGAATGGAAGGCTAAGGTGCCTTGGCTTTTGGTTGAAGGGCAACAAAAAATGCTAGCAGATTTTGCCATGGTAATTAGAGTTGCTTCCATTGTGGGAACTTGGCAAAGCAAACAACTTCCTACTGTCCCTTTTTCCCATAATAATCACAAAAGAGCTCCTCAAAATGAATGTTGCATTCACTAGCTTTGTGGGCAAGATTGCCATAGTAGTTATAAGAAGGTAGGATGGGTGTAGTCAAGTGCACCGCTTTAGCCCTTGAAAAAGAATGTGATGATTTGGTTGGCGTAGCTAGTGGAGGCTAAGGCCTTGAACGTGATGGAGGCCTCATAGTACTAGCCTCATAGTGTGCATGAGCCAATTCCAGCTTTTTAGAAATGTTGTACACATCCAGCAAAGTGTACGAGTCTCCAAATTCTGTAAAAACCCGTTGCAAAACTTGTGCATGGAATGTTGGGGTACTTTCCAACGAATGAAGATACCGATGGGCAGTTTCCAGGTCTGCGATGCTCTGAGTATCCTTTTTAGGCTTGAAAAGCCTCTTGTATAGCATTTTGAGGGTTTCATCCTTTTACCAAGAGAAGGTGGCGAGCTGTAGAATTTTTTCAGAACTCTTGACCGGAACTTCTAATTCAAGAACTCGAAAAAATTGCCCCACTAGAGCAACAAAAGCTGGTGCATCGATGGTGGGAGAAAATATTTGTGGTAACAACAATGAATTGTTGAAGAAAAAGGTTTACTAAAGTAGGTACCAGATCTAGATTATTGGGCACAATCCCATGATGTGTAATGGCAATTTGCAGTGCATCTTGAGAGGCGGTGGTGATGGCCGTGGCATAAATTGGATTAAGGATCTGGGTGACGCCCAAAGTCTTCGGAGAATGTTGTTCGTAGACATCAATGCTTCATAGTGCACATAATGGGCCAGTTATTTAAATGCGAACGCCTCGATGTAATTAACGCCATACTTGAGCTACAATTCACAAACCACGGTTGAGAAAGTTACCTTGAATTTCTTCAAAGAAATGGTATTTGACCTTCCACTGAACTTCTCAATTCTCCCAAAGGAACTATTAACCTCCATGGTGTATATGGGTGTAAAGGTCATGGTTTGTAGCGGAATATAGTGATGGTGTGAAAGTTGGTGCGGCAGCAAGCGTGCCCCATTGATTAACCCCTCCAAATGGATTTTAATGTACTATTGATGTAGTGTAACCTGAACTTGAATTCCTGGTAGGAGTTGTATCGGATGACGGTGGCATTGTAAACGCTTGATGGTACTATCATGAAGATTGTGAACTTAAAAAAATCGGCTCAAATGATTATGTGTTACTTCGTAACTGGATACCTTGGCTCTGGCTGAGTGGTAGTGCTCTCATCATCCGAAAACATGGTGTTGTCCCATGCCCTAAAATTTTGTAGCAATATGAAACATTAACTATAAAATTTTAACACAACATATGGTTTGAAGAATACAATGCGTTGACGGGGATGAACGACGACGAACAGATGTCGAATGGAACAATGGTAGATGTTGGACAAATTGGCAACGGATGTCGGACGGAACAACAATGAACGTCGAATAAAACAACAACCAACGTCGAACGCAATGGGAACAAAATGGATGGTGACGGACGTCGACAGCACTGGCAACAATGCTGTAGAGCAATCCACATCTGTGAGTTCTAAAGTGATGGCATGCAGAAGAGAAAAGAGATTTTTTTTTTCTATTTCATGTTTTTTAAAAATTATTTTCTTCTTCTTCTTCTTCTTCTTCTTCTTCTTCTTCTAAAGTTGCTACATGGGCTACTCACTACATGATTGTAAGTTAAAAAACACATAGGAGTGCACAACCTAGATGTTAACCTCAAAACCCATGTACAAGGAAAGTAAGTGTATGTGGGGTTGCATCACGTGGTGTAGATCTTGTATTGCAATCAAACCTTGTGTGTGTGTGTGTGTGCGTGCTCCCAAGACCTAAAGCTAGCAGTAAAACAAGCTTTGGAGCTATTCGCTCCTTCCTCTTTTCAAAGCTCCGGAACTTAGAACTTCATAACTTGTAACTTGTTTCCCATGTCCCTTCTCCCTCGCTTGCACTGTTGCTAGTTATGGTTGTTGTTGTTCCTGTTGTAGTTGCAGTACAAGAGTAGAAAAAAAAAGAAATAGCAACAACTCAAAAACACAAAAAACTAGCAAGCAAAAAAAACCCAAGAAACTCAAAGCTAGAAAAAATATGATGCTTTCAACATTAAGTGACAAAGAACAATTTTTCTGAATTAAATTGAAAAGAAAGAAAGAAAACGTAATGTATGTAAATGGTGGTTGTGCAATAGTTGTCGTGGGCATTTAGATATCCAATTTAACTATGGAGGAAACTCTCCCTAACAAAGGAATTCTAAAAAAACTAACAAGAGAAGGGAAGAGCTTGGCCTTTTATATAGTCGTCAACAAGTTGAAACCCTAAACAAGCCATAACCTTAAAACACCTAATAGCGTACAATAACCTAAGAACATACATTAACTCTAAAAGGCATGATTGGCACGCCTATAACCGGCTGTCATGTATGAGGCCATGCATACGGGCATGACATAAATTCTAATTAAAAAAAACAACACACTTCTTTCAACCAAAATGATTTCACATATTCATTTCACATTATTGGGCCTTACCTTTACATGGGATAACTATGTCACATCAGTTTTTACGAATTAGTATATCCAATTTCACATCAACATATATAGTTTGAATGTTGAAATTACTTACAGTACATGATTATAGTGTTGTATGTATTTACACATGCAAATTTGGTTCAACTATTGAAATCATTTAGACTAGTCGAGGTGGTTAAAAGATAGTTTTGAGTGATTGAAAATTTGAATAAAAGGGTTTTAATTGTGATTTGAATTGGGTTGGGGTTGGAGTTTTGAAAAAGTTATGATTATATAGTTGGCTTCAAATTTGATTGTGGTTAAATTTTTTTACAAAAATGTTGAAAAGGGGTGATAGGTGAATTTTTGGTTTGAAAGACCATTGTGGTGTTTTGTTCAAATTTTGTTGTATAAATTTGTGTGCTCTTATATTATGGTGTCATCATTTTATTGTTTTAAGGTGCACAATATTTGTTATTCACTTGGTTTATTCACTTGGTTTTATAACTAAGTGTGTGTACCTCATTTAATTAATAAAGTGCATGTATTTAAATTAAAGAAAAAACATGATATGTGCATCCTAGTTTGTCATAAAGGTGGGTCACAAAATATAGAACTCAAAGATATTATGTTAATGATGTGGCAATGACATTTTGACCATATGGCAAAATTCTTGCATGGCACACAACTTTAGTCCATGTGATAACACAATTCCTAATAAAACTTCAGATTGTTTCATTTTGAACTTAATTATCAAACCTTGATATTTTAAATTTAGTTATAAATGAAGAATGAAAATGAAAAAATTCAAAAACTTTCATCATTATGGTTCCATGCTGGTATTTGTAATAAAATCTAGTAATTTTTCCATTTTTTGAGAAATATTCCAAAGATGAACCATTTTTTTCAGGAAGAATCCTTTACACATGTTAAAATATGATGAAATCACCAATTTTTAAAAAAAAAAACACATTGTAATAAAGTTGATTTCTAAAAAACTCTCAAAAGATCCTCCTACTTAAACCTTGTGGTTTACAATGATGAGTAAATGGCACAAGCAACTAATTGAACAAAAGAATTTTCAAATATGTATGAATTGGCATTGATGTTTAAGTTTTAAGCTCACAAGGAACAACAAACATCAAACTTTGGTGACATTCAAAACATTATATCATATAAATGGTGCTCGGTTTTGTTTCATATCTCTTTTGATTTGTGATACTTTGAATATAATGTGAGTTCTAACAAAAGTTTTATAGTCATGAATGTTGGGAAGTTCTTACCAAAGTTTCCCAAAGAAAGTATGCAAGAAAAAAAATCATTTTTAATAAATGTAATAGAACAATTTCGTTATTGCAATTGGAAATATGGGGAGACTTAAAGCTTGTTTCATTAGGATGGACTTTAGATCAACAAAATTGAGGTCATCAGATTGATAAAAACATATTAAGTTTTGAAATCATTACAATTGCGTTGTTTTAAAAAGGAATGTACTTGTTTGTTTTTACTTCATAGATTTTGTAGTAATGTTAATTTAGACCGTGAGTAAAAGGTGAGAGAAAAAGGGAAAAAAAAGTATTATAAATTTATAAAATGCAATGGAATCGATAACATGAGGGCATGGAAACAAATATACAAAACATGCAAAATAATGTTTCAAACACAATTCATGCTTGATCAATGTATTATAAATTCATTATAAATGGTTGTTTAGGTATTCAAAAACCTCCATAGGCATATACAAAATTGAATGTCTCATTCGCAAGATTGTTTTAGCCTATACACATCTAAACTGCTAGAATGTTATGAGTGTGAATTAAGTTTTGATTCTTAGCATGATTTGCATCATGAACAAGCACATGATGAAAAAGTTTACATAGAAAAAAATGTCGATGTCAACTATTGAGGGAAAATTGTGGGGTAGTTTCATTGCAATGTGTTGAGTATCATAATATTTACAATGACAATTCATGTCCAAGACAAAAATGATGCTTCAATAATGGTAATTGTTGAACATGAATGTAATGTATGGAAATAATGATTCTGAATTGGCTATTCGTCAAAATTGATAATTTACCTTGACAACAACACATATGACATTGAATGAATTGTGCCAAAATGAAGTTTCCAACTTCTTTGAGAAGAGGAATGACAACAATCAAGGATACTAACAATGCTCCCAAAAGTAACATGTGCATTTTCACAACATATGATCATCACTTTAAAACTTACAAAAAATTTGTGTAACGAAGGATTTTTATGCAACACTTGGAATCAATGTTTTTTTCAACAAATTTTTGCATTGTGGCAACAACTTAAATTTTTTTTTGGGAGGTTTCTAATTTTTCATTGCAATTTCAGTTAAGTTTGATTTTTAAAAATATTAGTTGTCACTTTTTCAACCTCATGAAATTGGAAAAAAATCCCTGATTGGAATTCTATGTTGAACTTAATTTTGAAAGCTTTTCATATGAAAATAGTTCTTTCTGCACCAAATAACCCTACTCCAATTATTGTTAAATGTGGGAGCAAATTCAGCTTTTCTTAAATGTCACAGAAAATTGCAGACAAGCCCAAGCTTGATAATAATCTACACTAAATGCCAAGAAAATTACTAAAAGTAAATGACCAATCGAGGAACTCGATGCTACAAACAGCAATAACCCCACTCTTTACAAACATAAGTATTTAATTTTAATTAAACACCTTGGATTGGACCCAACTTTGAGCAACATGAAGCTGTTTTCTCACCAGCCTCCTAGTCATTATAATCACTCAACCTCCATATAATAAAGATCAAAATTTTAAAAAGACATTCATATTGAGTAGGAGCACTTGGGAATTAGGTCAAACTTTTGCACTTGAGAACTAATCCACTTCAAATCCCACCATAATGAATCCCATGGAAAAACCTCTCAACAATGCATTTAGTGTAGGGTAAAGCATGAGCAGACAGGATTTATGGGAGTAAGGGATCTGTGAAGCAAAATCCAAGCATGGCCCTGCTTCCCATAAAATACTGTCCCCTTGGGCTTTACAGATCACAATATTTGCACAATTCTTTCCAACAAAAAATCCCATGACAACCCGTGGGTACCCACTGGATACCCAATGGGTATCACATGGAGAAAAGAAAAAGAACAAAGAAAAAACAGCAGGTTTCCTTTTTGTAAAGCCCACTGGCTCTTTACACCAGGTGACATGCTCTCGTGGTACACTAAAAAAACCAAAAAACCAGCACAGGTTTTTATGTTTTGGAACTCTTTCATTGTGCATGTAGTTTGGTGCAAAGAACATGGTGGGTCAACACATAACATGAGACTTTATATTCTAGATAAATCAATGCTTAATTAAAATCAAAAAAGAAAGGCACTTTGTGATATGACCCACATGGAATGAATCACATCTGCAGTGCCTCCACAGATTAGCAGCACTCAATTATGCTAAAATTGATACTGATGACAAAAATCACACACCCAGCAGCACCCTTCAAAACTCTGAGGAAATTCATCATGTCAAGATGAACTCAAAAAGTGCACATCAAAGTGCAAGAAAAGGTTGGAATTGGGGTACCCACATTTTCATACACTTGTTCATGGAAATTCAGAATCAACAATCATTGTGTCAAATTTCAGTCAAAAGCAAACATCTAACAAGAAAAAATTTCTTGAACATGTTTCCATCTTATGTTGCATTATCATCACTGAGCAGTCACTAAGAATGATGGCTTCCAGCTAATTGCCACAATCGGACTGTGATGGGTGAGATTGAACCTCAAATTCAGAACTGAAGGTGGGTTCTAGGCTTTGAAGAAGGATGTGCCTACCTTCCAAATGCTTCCTTGTGAAGAGAAGAGGAACTCAAGACTGGTTGCTGCATGTTTCAACACAGTTAACATGGTAGAAACCATTTGCAAGGACACAGCTTCAAACTCTCAGTTGCCTGCATCCATTGTGCACTTTGATGTTTGTTTGCAACTTTAACATCTAGAGAATGTCAATTTCTGTAGTGCCAAAATCGTAGATGCCTCTTGAATTTGGCCATGGAAATACTGCTAAAAGACATCTAATATGGAGGTATAGTGTAGGATGAGAAGATCTCCAGTTGACAGCCACCAACTAAGATATTTCTCAAGACCTGAGAACCATAGTGAGATAATACTCAACATATGAGCATATTCCAATGTAGATGTGAGATACATGTTATGCCGTTAAATCGCAGAGGGGAGATTAGACCAATAATTGACTACTTCAGAATACTCTATGCTCTCATGCCTCCAAGAGGCATCTTGCCAGTCATTACCTATGTCACAGCAGGCAAGGGCAGAAATCGAACCTTTGCTTAACCAGGCCCTCCCCTAAGGGTTATGCTCCATAGCCTGAAATCCTCAGAAAGATCTTGGTTTATGCCAATAGGCTTACATTACCCATCCTAGCTTGAATTGCTTGCCCCAATATGGTGCAACCTAGCATGATGAAGAATAACTGAAGACACATTTCTTGAGAAACACAGAGAGAATCACATGCCTTGCAGTGGAGGCCTCTCAATGTCATCCACATCTGATGTCAGCTTCACTGTTTGGATCAACCGCTCTCGCAATAACTCCAAGTTTTGGTCTGAGATTGCCTCATGCATTTGAGCATGATTATATTTCTGAATCCATACCACCCACAGTAGACACACAAAACAAAGGAACATGCCCAGATTGAAGATCAGGTCAATGATTGTCACTCTAAACCATTTCCCCTTGTCAATTGTGTATCGCATTGAGGACATAGTGATAATAGCTTCATTTGGGTGATTTCATATTATTCTTCCATTTTTCAAGGTGCATATCAGGTACCATGTAGATCAGCATGCAAGCTTACCTTAACCCACTTATTAAACAAGTGTAATCGTGTAACCATCACCCTCTCACCCAGCTCCTGCTTCTCCTGTTGAGTGGTCAACCCAAACGAACATCAGAAGATGCCAGATCAGACATCCTAATTTCACAAGCAAGGCAAAACTATTTCAAGACCTGTTGTAGATTATGCCTCCAAATCACATCATGAACCACCTGACAAAAAACCAGGATATCACTCGAGGCTAGGTGGATGTAATTTGAGAACCAGGATTTAAGGGCTGAGGTTTAGAGGTCAAGGTTTCAGATACACACCTTCACTAATACACGGAGGAAAAGTTTACTGTCCTGTGGCTTGTTGTTCACCACAAAGCTGCACACATCCACACACAGAGTTCCATATCAAAACCATTCAGCTGCTCTAGTGAAAGGCATCAGAGCTGTCAATCGTTTGAGACCAAAAATGCAGCAATGATGTATTCAGTTTGAACACAATGGTCAAGTGTAACTTGTCCTGATCACATGTCAAGTCTGTTTACATGAATAGACTTGCAAGCATTGAGCAGAGGATACTGTTTCTTCACAGATGGAAGATATTTATTAGATCACTATCCATGAGAAGGAGCCATGCTCAGTTGTAAAACCAAGCATACCATACAGGATTCATCTCAGATAGTTTGTTCACATGAATGGACTAGCAAGCATTTGGGCAGAGAAAGACATTGCTTCTTTGCATATGTGAAGATTTGTAGCTTTTATATCCGTGAGAAGGAAGAATGCCTCACTTGTAAAACCAAGCATATTGTACAGGATTCATCTCAGATAGTTGTGCCAGTACTGTCTTCACTGCTTTATAAGTGAAGTAGTCGAGCAAATGCTGCACATAAAATCATACAGTACCATGTTGGTACAATCAAAGACCAACAGATCAATTGCAGAGCCATAGAATAGTCATCAGCCAGAATCTCTAACCAATCCACAAGAAAAGATCACAGAGAAAACAAAGAAGCCCAGGAATGTGCACACACCTTCTGAACATCATCAAAACCTTCCTCATATTGCCCTCCAAGGTCATCGACAACCATAGGTCCATGATGGTCACTGGTGCAGGGAGGGACTGTGCTCGACAAAACCTGTGCAGTGGACCGCCAGTCTTGCCATACCTGTGTCATTGAGCAGTAAAGCTGTATCTGTGATTTGGTTTTCTGTGACCCTGTACAACTGTGATGCCCACGCCTCCGTGCAACAACTACCCCACAGGAACTGTAAGAGCTTCTGCCTCCCACACATGTGCAAGGTGGTCCAGCAAGACTCACTACTGCTATTGTCCCTGCCATAGGAGGTTTCAAAACCCTTGTTCGTGTTTGCAGAACCTGTGATGTCTGCCCTGTTTCTGATCCACAATCCTGTAATTCAAAACTTCGTGAAACCTGCACAAGCACATTTGCTCCACAATCTCAGAAACAACTGCAAATGTGAATGTACTTTGCACAGGACCTCCAGTGAATCTTAGACCCACAAACACACATAAACCACAACCTAAACCTCTAGAAAACTTGTGCAAAGCCAGCACAGCAAGATACCCAGATAAGGTTACAGACACTGTGACTAACTTCAGAACTTATTAACATCAGAGCATAACTGCTTCAATACGAATGCAAGACTCCACACTGGAGACAGAAAGAAAATACAACAGCCTCATTTCTCAATAGGACCCAGCAACAAAAAGATGGGAATGCTAGAAACTCTTTTTCCTCAGGATGCTTAGAACTGAACATCAACAACGGCAATGCAAGTATAGGATATAGCAAGAACAACCATATGTTTAGTTCTTTGCCAAGAGACCTACTGCCCTGTTCATGGAACAGATCCCTATCAAGCATCAAGTCTCAAACCAAAAGTTACTGCCTTGACAAAAACTCAGTCTCAAGGGTCCAAAGTGGACCCAGGATAAATATGATCATAACTCTGTGATGGTTTGAAATGACACATGACTTACCTGGAGCTCCCTATAGAACTCAGTGACAAAACCCTCAACCCCAAAATTGAGTGATGTTTCAAAGAAAAATTGAAACTGCTCAATTTTGCAACAGAAAAACCTAGATAAGAAACTCTGTGCGAACTCTTTTCACAAAACTCTAACCTAATGGAAAGTAGCCCAGCTGGGAATTCCCTTGAATAGTCTCCTGCAAGGACTTTACAGGTATAAGAAAATTTCCACATGCAGAACCAGGACCTAAAAACCAAACTACACCTGCAACATCAATCACCTTGTATTCTTTCATACATGTTGCAAGTATCCACCTGAAAATTCCCCACTCGTTGTTCTAGCAAGCAAAAAAACACCACCCACAGGAAGGTTGCCACAAATGAGCCATGCTAAGGAAATCTGGTCGCAAAATCTGGGTGTAAATTCAGAGCTCATGAATTTTGCTGCTGGTGGAAATTCTCGGTGATCAACCAATCAATCAATCCATCATTGGAAAAACAACCCCATCTCATGAGAAAAAAAGAAAAAATCCACACCATGTTATATCTTTTCCAGTTATCAGTTGTCCAAATCCATTTGATCCAATTGTCTCCAAAGAACAAAACACGCCCACGCCCACACACAAACTCTCTCTCTCTTTCTCTCTCTCCTCACATCTGCCAGACGTGAGAGGACGACCCACACCGATGCTCCTTTCCTCAAGGAAGAAAATCGCATCCCAGAATTGGGTTGACAAATTCACGCGAGTTCAATAAAAATGAGTCGACTTTTCTTTCTTTTCTTCCACTACTGAGAGAGCGTGTAGAAGCACATGATAGGGACTCGTATCACGAGTTCATGATGCTTGGCAATACCACGAAAAAACAACTGACCTCCAATAAAACACACACACACTCGCTGCAAAAGAAAGAAATGAAGAAGAGCAACCCACAAAGGTAGGTACCTGGATTGAGAGCTGAAAAGCCGGTAGGAAGAAAAAAAAAAAAACAGAGCACAGAGAGATTTTCTGCTCGCAAAGGGGGATTGCACTAAACTCCTCGACTTCCCCCCCGCCCAGCCCCGCCCCGCCCCGCTACGCCACAATCTCTCTGGATCTCCCTCTCTCTCCCTCGCGCGCGCGCGCGTTCTCTCTGCGTCCTCGTCCTTCGTTTTCCTTCACGACAACAAAAGACCACACTACACTGGGTTTTTCTCGAAAACCCTTGGGAGGATACCACCGGTTACTTCCGGTCAACCAAGTGCAACAGGAACTTTACTGACCGGTGATAGACAGTCACAAGGACCCTGACGACCGCCTGCAGTCCGTCGCAGGTGATTTCGCGTCACGTAACGTACGCCACCCCTTTTTTTTCTCTTTTTTTTTTCCTCTCTTTCTCTTCGGGTGTTGTTAGTCCGTCTGTCTGCGGCCTTCCATCTCGACCGTCGGATATTAGACCAGAAGTGACGGACAGGATGAGGCCGCTCCACATCAAAACACGTTGTGCATTCTTTCGTGTATTGTATTGGTGTGATTTTTTTTTTCCTTTTGGTACTTTACTATTTATCTAATGAAAAAATATTTCTACTTCCTAACTACTTCGCCTAATTTATGCCAAATTTTGCCAAAATTGCCAAATTTTCAATGGTTACAAAATTGGAAAGAAAACACTACTTACTACTTAGTGAGCCAAATATTTCTCAGTCACCCAATGAGGTAGAGCAAATAAGAGTAGAACTTGCTTTTTTTTTTCCCTCTCTTTTTTCCATTTGGGGTGGGGATTTCCTTCTTGGGGGGAGGGGATGTGGGGGAGAAGAACTTGAAGAACAAAGTTCTGGGTGTGTTCACTCTGGATCTGCATCTGTTCTGAATCTGTATCCACATTTCTATCCCATAAGCTTTGCCACAAGTTCTTCCAACAATCCCCTCATATCCCTCACATTTTCATTCCTTATATTTTATCTTATATGGTTTTGGTCAAATGTTCTCTGTATTTGTTTCTCTTTGTTCTGACGTGTTTGTTTCTCAAATCATTTTTCGTTTTGGTTCGGTGCCAAACATGCAAAATGTACAAGGGTCATGCATTTGCAATGTTCTGGTTTTTTTCTGAAAAAATCCCCAAATCTTTTTTTTGGGGAAAGTTTTCACCACATTTTCGACTCTGATTTCAGTTTGGTAGCATTTTAAAACTAGTTTTTAAAATATTTATTGGATATGTTCAACAAACCTGTCACCATTTAATGCTCAATCTGATGATAGCAAATGATGCAACATCAGAAATTTGAAAAAACAATTCATTACTACCCTATGTTATTCCCAATGGTCCCACATATTGCTTGCCCCAAGCAGGGTTTGTTTTTTCTTTTTTCTTTTCCTCAATTTTGTTGTTTTGAAAGTTTGGCCAAATTTTCCAAAATTTTAGCAATTGTTTCGAATTTTTTCTAAATTCCAAAAAAATTATCATCACTGCGAGAAAATTGCCAAAGAAAAAAACACTGGCCCCCCTAGTCCTACTTTTTCTTTTTTTTTTTTTCGTTTGCATGGGTAGCTCAAATGGAAATGCTATTCTATCTCGGGAGAGTGCAAATGTTTTGAAACTTCTATCTTGGGAGTGTATAAAGTTTTGAAACCTTTTTTTTTTGCAATGGGCCAATCAATGAGATCCATCACCAAAATGAAGTTTTGAACTTTGGATGCACACACCGGTCCTCCCCCCCCCCCCCCCCCCCCCCCCCCCCAACACAAGCAACAAAACCCACCCACACACAAGTCATGCCCAACATCCTCTCCCTCTTCCAAAAAAAAATGAATAAATA
>Ga0116229_10001097_pt1 | contig 41024 bp, 29 predicted proteins | sample S1TSphgellanicum_3_FD_87313 | JGI IMG/M metagenome (GOLD analysis project Ga0116229, IMG submission 87313) | Host-associated microbial communities from peat moss isolated from Minnesota, USA - S1T2_Fc - Sphagnum magellanicum MG | ecosystem: Host-associated > Plants > Peat moss > Unclassified...
CCCTCCCCCCCCCCCCCCCCCCTTTAGTGCTGGAAGCTAAGAGCGTGCCCCGAGTCCCCCGCATTTTCGCAACTTGAGTGATTTAACCCCAACTTGGGGCTACCTAAGGACTTGGGAGCGCGTCATTGGATGTCTTTTGACAATGGTCATAGATTAGGGGGTTCATTTTATTAATGATGCCATCAAGTATTTGATATATCATTTTCTAATGAAACATATGAGTTCTATAACTTATTATCCTTGGGGGAATGGGTAGGCTGAATCTACTAACAAGGTATTTGGGACACTGTTGACCAAGTTAGTTAGTGAAAATAAAATAGATTGGGATGAGCATTTGTCTATAGTGTTATTTTCATACAGAATTACATATATAGTAGTAACAAGGTATACACCATATCAATTAGTGTATAGATTACATCCATTAATGCCCATAAAATACATCATTCTAGTTGCTAGTGGAGATGAGAAAGGCAATACTTTAATGAAAGTTTTAACTAACATAATTATAGAGCTCAAAAAGTTGTAGGAAGTTAGAATGCAGGTTGTAGAAACTACATGAATGTAGAAATTGCAGGAAAGCAACAGTGGAATAGAACATTATGGAGTCAACAAAAGAATCCAAAAAAACTATTTAATTTTGTTGATTATGTTCAATGGTTTCCAAAGGGTAATAAATCACACCTAGGGAAGTTTATTAGGAAATGGTATGGACCATACAGAGTACAATATGTGCTACCAAATACCATTGTGTTATTGGTGACCATTGAGAAGTTTGAGACTAATTCTGCGTTGGTCAACATGAATAAGCTCAAACCATATAAATACATGGAATTTGAAGTTCAGAAAAAAAAAAACCAACAAATGCCAATATATTGGGAACAGAGTGCAGGTGGAGTTTAGGAGGCGAATTTTGATATAAAGGAAGATGGTGAAGGATGTCAAATATAGAAACCACTGATGAAGAATGATGAAGATAAATAACAAATCATAGATCCAATAGTGAACATAATTTTTATTTTTGATCTACAAATGAATAATAATTGCAGTAGTGTGAGATTTGGGATGTAGAGATCTTAAGATAATATGTCAGGAGTAATAGTTGAATTAGCAATAATATTCGCTTGGTCATCAAGAATATTTGCACAATCATCAAAATGAATTTTTTAACACATTCTTGATCAAGGGGGCAAATATCTACTTTGGGCATAAGGATAAAATGTATGTAATCAACAAACAACTAATTATAGATGTTTTTGGAGTGTGTGCAAAAGGGTATGTAGAAGAACTGAAAGGACAAGTCAGTAAGTCACTAGTAGTTCAGGCATTATAGAGTTGTAGACTTGCGCCTACAAATTCTTTTGGAGATCAATGGAATGCAAATAATTTGGGTTTGCCATACTCTATCAGATATCTTGCCATTATATCTATCATTTATCAAAGGGTGAAAGTAAAATATTTTAGCAACAAAAATGTTATTTCATTGGTGAGAATAGAGTAGGGGCAAAAGGTAGATTGGGCACACATTATATTCAATAGTTTGTGTAATGAGCTAGATAGGTGGTATAAGTATGTTAAGGAAAATAAAGGGGATAAGAAAGATACTTATCAATCTACCTTGGTATTAGCAAAATTCTTTCAGTATCTGTTTGTGCATCAAAAAGACAATCCACGCAAACCATCAACCAAGGTTTAAATAACTAGGGAGGAGATGTAAATAACACTAGAGAATAGAAAGAAAGTTGAAGCAGATTCTTCAAGAAGTGTTATCAAGATAAATAACAAAGTTGAGGAAGGAGGAGCTTTAGGTTTAGGAGTGAAGAGGGAACAAGAAAACACAAATTTGAGGGCACAAAAAATGATGAGGGGTAAAGTGGAACCATCTGTAACGCTAATAGTGGTACAAGCAATTAGACAGATTATAGCAGTACCCCAGACGACAACTCCATAGGAGAGACAATTGAAGGAGCAGAGGCAAAAGATACCACATATGACATCACCATAAGAGAGACAACTGAGGGAGCAAAGCCAAGGAGTTAATAGGGAACATGACATAAGGTTTCTAGAGGATGAAAAACATATGTACTTTGAAGGGGATGTATGTGAAGATTGAATGGAGACCATTGTAAGTCTAAAACATTTACAATAACATTTGCAACATCAACAACAATAGGCACAAGAAGGTCTACATGCTATTAAACTACAGACGAAGAGAGTGGCAACACGACCTACTTTTGAAAAATTTAGACCAATAAAACTATAGTACCACCTAGTAGGCTATAATCTACAAAGGGATTCCCATTTGAATTTGAATTGGGGAGAAGAATGGTACAAGAGTTGGGTTCATTTGCAAAAGGATGTGGAGATCTTATGACACAAACAAGTACACCAAAGTCTGTGGCGGAGGTAGCTATAGAAGTAATGTAAGTAGATAATGCAATTGAATTATTTCAGACCATGGTAATTATGAGTTTGAATATGGGGAATTTGATTTTGGAGGTAAACACTTTGAAAAACATATTGGTTACGGGGAAGAAGGAGAAGGCACTATTACAAGTGGAATTGGATAAGGAGAGGAATTTTCAAAAGGGGTATAAGCATAATGTGGAAATCTGGAGGAGAACAAGGTAGAGGCTAAAAAATAAAATAAAATATTCATTAAGAAATTGCAAGATGAGAATGAAGAGCTCAAGGGTAACACAACACGGCTAAAGTTGCAGGATGAAAAATTGCAAAATTTAAGGTAGAAGTTTAAGATCTAGGAAACCACAAAGAGGAAATGGACAGAAGCATTTTTTTTTTCATAAGAAACAATAGGAGGCTTTAGATAGTGGGGTGAAAGCACTCACTAAAGAAAAGAAAAAAAAGGAGAATGTTTTGATACATTTGGAATTGATCAATTTGAAGAATGTATTTCTATTGCAGTTTGAAAAGTTTAGGAAAAAAACTGCAGAGGCGAAAATATATTAGTTAATGGAAGACAAGAAAGAATATCGGAGAATTTTGTAACACTTCCAAGCATAATTAGAGAGGGCACAAGAATAGAGGAAGAGTTTGGGTCCAGTTGATATAAAAAAAAAACTAGAGGATTGTGAATAGATGTTGTAATAATATACCTTGATGAGGACAAAGAACAAGATGAAGGACTTTGAAGCAAAATCTGAGGAATGGTGGGAGGTTGTAGAGGAATATTTTAGAAAGGAGTTGGAGAAAAATTTGGTTCAACATAAAGTTGATGAAAGAATTATGAGGTACAAGTTGGAAGCTTATCAAAAGAATTTTCCAAATTTCATTTGTGACAATCCAACAAGTATAGAAATATTGGGCTAGGATGAAGAGACAGAAGTAGGGCCCAATGGGATAGTTTAGGAGGAGGGAGTATAGACTGAGGAATCACCATACCTAAGAAGTGGAGCAACTTAGGAGGAGGAGGTACAACCAGAGATACCACAAGACCTTAGAGGAGGGGGTCAAGAAGAAAAAGAACTAGAGGGAATTTAGGAACATGAAAAGGTGGAGGTTATTCCAGCACCAAAAAAAGAGATATCCAAGATATAACATCTGGAAATAGAACCACAAACTGAATTAATGGGGGAGGAGATTGAAATTACAAAGTAAAACATAGATATTTAACCATTGGTTTCTATGTAGATTGGGATTACAACACTATAGTAAGGGAAACAAATGTTTTTTAAAATATAGAATACTCACATTTCATTTCCATCATTTTACAAGGATTTCGGGGATGGAATCCAAAATACAAAGGGGGTAATGTTAAGGGGGCATGATGAGTATGTGATTTTGGATGAACAAGGTAGTTAAGATAAGGATTAATCATGGAACTTTGTTAGTTTGAATTTTGAATTAGTGTTGTTTGGATCATGATGATGTGACTTGGGATGGTTCAAAAGGGGAAAGTTCTAAAGAACATGAAGGAGATAAAAGAAGATAAGACATGGAGTTTTAGAAAAGAATAGGAAGAGTTGGAGGTATTTGTATTAGAAAACCACAGACTTTGTTTTGATATAACACAAATTTTAAGTGTTGTTTCGGACTTTTTTTCAACAATGTAATTTGGATTCATGTTTTCAATAATACAAAGAAACATAGACTTCTACAATGAATCCTATGTTCATCTTTTGTGTGAATTTTTTGTAGTGTTAGATTATGATGAAATGAATTGTAATCTTATTTCTAGAGTTTTTTACAATGTATTTTAAAGTGTAGATTCTAGTTATATGCAATAACCATGAATTTGATGTTGGAATGAATTGTAGTGTTAAGTTTGTTGAGACTTAAAATATAAATAGTGAACATATGCATGTGAAATGCAAATATGTTGTTATAGTAGTGTGAAATATTCTGCAAAAATTTAAATTTCACTTCTACTAAGTGGATATTGTAAATAAGAACTAAGGTTTGCAAAAATATGGGTTTAACCAAAGCCATGTTAGATATTGGGACTTGCAATTACCATGGTTAACCACGGAATATAAGTTCAATCAAAAAGCTTTTCTTGCATCCATTTCACCATTTTTTTCATTGTTTGGTCACAATCTTGAGCTAATAGCTTTAATTTGACACAAGGAAATGATAGAAATTAATTTGGTTGAGTTGGATGTGTGGCTTCAAACAAGTGAACAATGAACACTTTTGTTTTGATATTGTATGCCAATGGCTATAGAAAATTTGGTAATTGTTGAAGATTAAAAAACATTACATTATGCCATTATTTGAAGACGTGGTCATCAACTTGAAGTTCATAGATTCTAGCTGGGAGATTATGTATACATATAATAAATAACATTAAATAAATTGGATGTGATTGTGAGATGCGTTGTTTTGTGTGTGCAAAAGGTATTACCTTTTAAAATATTGTTGGAAGGTTAAAATGGTTAGACATGGATGACCATGTGGAATTCTTCACCATGTCATTTTCTTAATGTGAATGACCAAATTGACCCTTATTTGGTTGTTGTTTTTATTAGCCTCGATGTATGTTGTATGTGTAATTTTCAAGGGTAGGCATTATGTTGGAGTGTGATTAGTGTTTGAATGGTTGGCATATGGCATGCTTGACACCAACCATGAATGAAACTGCCAATTAGAAAATGGTTTTGCCTTTGGTGCATGAAATAAATTTGGGAACTTTAGTTAATGGGAAATAATTTAAAATTTTCTCCATTATGATGCACATTTAGTTGTGAATTTAAGGGGATCTTATAGTTATGCAACTAATGATGGGGCTTCCATTTGCACTTGGTCTACTGGTTTTTCCACCTTAAAACCAAGGTGTTCACTTTTGGTGGATTTTAAGAAGTATTCCCTACATTATTATCTATTTTAAAGGGACCTTAACCCCAAATAGGGGGGCAATTTGGAGATGATGTGTCATATGAATGGTTTTTATCCTTTGTGATGTATGTGTAGACAATGATAGTTATAGATGTTGACATGATAACACATGATGGCTGTTAGGTGCATTATGATAACTATTCAATTAAGTTACAATTAGTTTAACATTAAGTTGAGTTAGCTTAATTAATTTGGTTTATTTATTGATTAATGATGAACCAATTGTAATGTGAACATGTTTTAGTTATTTTGTGGATGAGGTTCAAAACCACCAAAATAATGTTGAAAATGAAATATTATATTATAAATTTTTTCTTTAAAAAAAATAAAAATCTATAAAGGGTTGAAAACTGCTTCTTGAGGAGGGTTTTGCCACATGTATGTCTAGTGGCTATGGTTTGAAGAGTTCATTTAAATAATGTCGCTAGTTAAATCGAAATCTGCTTAAGGATGCTCACCAACCTGGCTCCATCGGGAAATTGAAAAAAGAAAACACTGACCCACTTCTCATGGCTGAATTGTAAGTTGTGTTTAGATGATATTCTATCGGGTATTAACTTGCATCAAGTCTATTTGTAACATGGCTGTCAGCCAAGACCATCTTTCCACCAAGTTTGCACCAAAACTGAAGAGAAGTGGGGGAGGGGCTTTTTTGCACCCAACTGTGAGCATTTTGCATGTGATTCTTTCTCAACCGTCCTTTTAGAAGCTGGTGTTTGAAGCTCTGTCCTCAAGACGATGTGCTTGCATGTAGCACATGTCCCAACAAAGGTGAGAATCGGCTGAATTTGCATGTGAAGGGCTCCTGTCAGGTTTCAAGTCTTCTTTTCAAGTCAAGGATTTGATCACAAAAAATTGTCATAAATGGTTTTCATGCACATTAAGGTCTGGAGTGGCAGGTTATTGACCACATTTTCTTGACCACATTATATGACATAATCTTCCAGTAATGATTATACACACATAACTGTGATCAAAATGTGTCTGCCAAACATTTCAAATATTTTTCTAACTAGTTGAATCTGTCACCCCAGATCTAAATTTTCTGGAATGGTCAATCCCCTGCCTATTACGTTGGGAACTGGCTAGGCATTACGCCCAACATTAATGGGCAGTCGATTGACCATTCTGTAGTATGAAAATTTCAAGACCGAGAATTGACACTGTATGATACTATTCATTCCTGATCCTTCTTGAACATGCAGCACAACAGTCACTTAAAATGCAAGCAAGTGCCACCATCCTGCATGATGTGCTAGGTTCAGCTTGGCCTTAATCCATTTGGTTGTTTTAAAGAGGTTCTTTTGAGAAAAAGATGTTTATGTTCCCATTGAAGACAGCAAGCAAAATCATTCTTTTATAAGAGTGGGCTAACTTGGTGACTCAATCCGTTTTATTTTTACCAATTTTGTGATGTAGGCAAATCAGTGATCATCCAGAAGAAAGTTTAGCCAAATTTGGGTGTAAACCAGATACGAAAGTAAAAGAGTGTAAGGATCCTTCTGTATATTCTTACAAAAGCCTGGCAACTTGAAGAAAAAAAAATTGAAAAAATTCTCAAAATCTGGTAGGTTTGGGTTTTTTTAACCATGGAAAATCCTCTGTATAGGTTGAAATTCTCTCTTTCAGGTCAAAATTGGACAGAAAAAAATTACCCCAAAAAAATCAGTGATGACGGCAGGTGCATATGGTAGGGCAAGCCCCTAAACACCCCCATTGTTTAGAAGAATTTAACAACACTTTTGTTGCCCTTGCCTACCAAGGATATTGTGTTCAGATTCATTATAGAATATAGTAGCTTAAAGGATTTTGGCCCCTAGGTAATAATAGGTCTGTTTTTATATGAGGATTTTTGAAAGATTATATTTTGGCTTGTGTTGAAACTTGAGATTAGTTACAGAGTTATAATATCTTGAATGATTTTGGTTTCTTTTGGAGGATTTTTTGAAGATTATATTTTTGCATGGTGAAATATTTGAGTTTCCATAACTCTTCTTTTGCCTTAAGATACTTTTTAATGTAAATGGCAAGGCCACAGTGTGACACACCCCTTCTATGCAGATTCAACACTGCTTGTCTTGACCACCAGATAACCATATTTGCATGAGTTGCTAGAATAGCCTAGTAGTACCTTGGTGGCTTCGGCACATGTCTACTGATTAATTAATTAATTAATTTTGACGATTTTTCATATAAAATAAATAAATAATGCACCAGCTGATGAAAATTTGCCAAGAAAAGAAATTGGGTTGCTTGTTTTTTTCAACGAACCTTTTTCAAGTGTACCCTTTGGATTGAAGAATTGATTTGTATTGCAATTAACAGAGTACTATACTTTTTTGCCAGTAGTTACAAGGATTAGATCCCTCCGTTTGTAGGACAAGAATAAGGCTTTTGGTTTAAAGGACAGATTGCATGCATGCATGCAGTCTGTCACCTGTGTTTGTTTGCATGTGGGTTTTGGGTTCAGAGCTCTGCCAAATTCATTAGAAGCCTTGGTTTTTCTACAATAGAACAAAAGGCATTAGTAGCCTAGTCAGTAGCAAACCGACAACTTCACCTTGCTCCCCTAGTTTGATTTAATCACATACATCTTACCCCTGTACTATATATATATACTCTTTCAGGTCACCTGGATACAAGAGTGTGCATGAAGATGCACAGAGAACTCGTAGCACAAATCCATACAGCTGAAGTGCTCAGAAATCCAGGTGAAGCTGACATCCTCATACACTTGCACACAGGTTCCAACAGATAGTATGGTTACAAGCAGTGATTTTTGGGGTGGTAATATGACCCTATATTACAATCTCAGAAATTCAATAAACAAAGAATGTTCTGTCACAAATTCCCTGTTTCTAACCAAAAAAAAAATTGCCAAATTTTCAAGAAATTATTAAAAACAAGAAAACTTGACCATGTTTGAACACAGGTTTTAATTTTTGGACAGTTTTTTTGGCTCCGATTCCTACAGTTCCACAGCTGTTGTATGCAAGACATGTCGTGATGAATTGATGCTTAAATCTTTTTTGTGACTCTCGAGAATGATGCTACATCACAAAACTGAAAAAAAAAAACCACAAACATGCTGCCATCTCCCATTTTTCCTTTAAAGAAATGAGTTCTCCTCCACTGAGAGAACCTTGACCATCTGCTGCTCCACGCCCTCCCACTGAAGACCAGCAGCAGGATCTCCAGAGGATATCAGATCCAGGAGGCAATCCCAGCACATGGGCAAGAGCAACCCCCACCTACCTAATAGCCAGAGAGAACCAACAGCGACCAGCCCACCTGCATCCATTGTAAACCTGTTCCATGACCCATAGTTTTAGGTGAACCCGAACTGAGTTGAGGTTGGGCTTGTAAAGGATAGGTCCTGTAGGTAGGTAGGTAGGTAGCATAAAAGGTGGCTATTAGGTAAGTTTACATGCATGTAAATTGCTACTTCATAAGAAAAGGCTAGTGGGTTGCAAGTAGGTAGGTAGCATAATAGGTGGTTACTAGGTAAGTAAATGCACGTAAACCCTTATTACATAAGGGCTAGTGGGTTGCCAGTAGGTAGGTAGCATAATAGGTGACTACTAGGAAAGTAGATGCATGTAATTGGCTATTATATTTAAGTAAGGGCTAGTGGGTAGTGAGTAAGTGGGTAGGTAGTAAAAACAGAAACTGAGCTAACTACCATGGTTAGCTAGCTAGGGAACTGGAACTTAATGGAAAAGTTGCTTTTCCTTGTCCACCCAGCAGCATCTGTCACTCATGGTGTCCTGGTGGCTGTGGTTCACTCTGGGCACCCCACCTCATGTATGTGTGGGTGGGTAAGACAAGTATTCTAGTACCTTTATAATTTCGGCAACAAACTGCCGACTAATTAATTTAATTTGAAATTTTAATTTCGGCACTTGATTTTTTTAATTCTGAAATTTTTGACAGACAATGGTTATAAAAAATAATAAAGAGAGTCTTATCAATGTTATGGAACAGTCTAGTGTGTTCATACTGCCAATATAGGAATTAAGATAAGGTGTGTGAAAGAAAGTAGGACAGAATGCCAAGCTGCAATTCTATGTATTCATTTTAAAGCTGTTCTACACCATGCAAGCAGAGGAACGCCTTCTGTCCCCAGGCAGGTTGCCATTAGTACCACCGCAAAAACTGGCACATTGTAAGTACCTAGTTCTATCACCGGCACAATCCAGCTAAATAAATAAGTACCCCCAGTTTGTTATGGGGGTATTAGTGCAGGCCAAAAATGGTGACAAACAGTTTTGGAAATAGAAATAGAACATGCAGCCAATGGGAAAGCTCAGCATGCACTCAAAGTGCCTTGATTTGTTTTGTTTTAAGCTTTGGGTGGTGGGGAAGGATTTATTTCATTTTTCCTTTGCTCCCAAAATGTTCCCTTCAAGTTCCCAATGGGTTCCCATCAGGTTCTCAATATGTTCCCAAAGTGTTCCCCAGAGGTGTTCCCAACAGCAACTCGCTTTAATCCCATATGTTTTGCCCAAAGTCCTTCAAAAAAAGAGCCAGGCTCAGTCCTCCCCTCTTGGCCAGTGTATTGTGGTGGGAGAGCTTCTATTTTATTTTACATCTTTCATAGAATGTTTACATAGATCCCTTGTTTAAAGAGGAGGCTTATGGCATCTACCAAAAACAGAAAATATAATGAAATTACCTGTGAAGCCTCCGTGTCACTTGAATCCAGGTTGAGACCTTAATCAGGATCTTAAAAGTCTAGTAAAAATGTCCAAGATTTTTCTTAGTGTATTTGGAGGTATGCTTAAAAAGCATAAAATCTCATGAGACATTTTGGATAAATGAGCAAAAGGACATGTTGTTTATTTGTCCATGCGTAATAGAAAGTAGAGTCATTGTTTGTTTGTGCCTGTATGCTGAACATGAACTGCAAGTTTGTTTACTTGTCGCATAGTACACAATCAACCGATTAAACAAACTATACCACAAACTGACTGCTGCATAATACACAATCAATCAACCAATTAAACAAATGATACCGCAACTGACCGCTGCATAATACAGAGTCAATCAACTGATTAAACAAATGACACCCCAAATGACCGCTGCATAATACATAATCAACCAATTAAACAAATGACACACCAAATGACCACTGCATAATATACAATCAACCAATTAAACAAACTACACCCCAACTGACCACTGCATAATACACAATCAACCAATTAAACAAACTACGCCCCAACTGACCGCTGAATAATACACAATCAACCGATTAAACAAGGGGTCTGTCACACTGTGGCCTTGCCATAGACATTAAAAAGTAAATTAAGGCAAAAGAAGAATTATGAAAATTCAAATATTTCACCATGCAAAAATATAATCTTCAAAAAAAATCCTTTTAAAGAAACCAAAATTCTTCATGATATCATAACTCTATAACTAATCTCAAGTTTAAACACAAACCAAAATAATCATTTTTCAATAATCCTCACATAGAAATAGACCTATTACTTAGGAACCAAAATCCGTTAGGCTACTATACTCTATAATGCATCTAAACACAATATCCTTGCCTTGGTAGGCAAGGCCAACAAATGATACCTCAACAGAGTACCCATGAAAAAAGAGTAATTTAGCCAGGATCAGAGAGGAAACTGAAAAGACGAAGAAGTAGGCTAGTATTCCCCATGTTGGATGGAAGGCACAGGTGAAACCTGACAACCTGAGCACTTTGTGAGACAAAAAGTGGGACTTGTTGATCTGGATGTGCCATAAACATGCAGCCCAGCTCCTTGGGTTTAGTAGCCGTTTCCGCCCCCCTCTCCTCACCCTCCCCCTTTTTTTCCATTAGAAATTTAATCATCCATATGGTGTAGCCTAACCAGTTTTTTTCCCCCAATTTGGGGTTTTTCCCCCTCAATTTTGTTCTGGTGATCATCCACAAGACGAATGAGCCAAATCCGGCTAGAGATCAGCCAGAAAAATAGAAAATTTAAGGATCCCACTTTGTTTTGACTACCTCCAAGAACTGACACTCTAAAAATGGCGACTTTTGCTCTTTTTTTCCCCAAAAAACCCTTTGTACACTCAAGATATCCATAAAGTCAGGAAAAGACAACACCAGTACCCTGGGTTTGGTCATACACATGGTGAGAATTTAAAAAAACCTGCAAAAAGTACATTAGCATGGGGGGGGAGGGGGGGGGGCTGAAACTCAGAAAACCATCAATTTTGATGGTTCCTGAGTTTCACCATGTCTTTCTTTTTTTCCTGAGCGCCTCGACTGCTGCTAAATAGATTTTCACTACTCCTACCTGTACATCTACTATAATTCCTACCGAACCTTGTGCATTAAATGCTGAATCTCAGCATTTCGTACTGAGTTTGAGCATTTTATACTGAGATTTAATAAAATTTCCTTACTTTACGGACACCACTAAAAGAGGGGTTAGGGGGTGAAAGGAGGCCCAAAGACAGGGTGAAGACAGCGGATATCTCTACTTTGCACCAGATTTCTTTTATTTATTTGTCACAGAGCGAGAATTCGCCCAAAAAAAAAAACAGACCCCAAAGTTATATGTGGACATAGGTGCATAGTACTGCCTGCTTCTTCTTTTCTCATGACAGCTGCTGTCTCTCCGCCTCCTCTTTGTTTTTCTCCTCCTCCTCTTCTTCTTCTTCATCGCGGAATCGATTGTTGTCGTTATTGCCTCCGTCTTCTCTCGATGACTGGCTGGCATTGTCTTTGTTTCAAAGGGGTTTTTGCCTCGCCAAGTTATAGCGCTTGTGAGGGATTTTATGGGGGTGTAAGAAAGATTGCAGCTATTTTTTTCCTAGTGTTTTGATTCGTGTGTGCAAGTTTGTGGGGGGAGGGGGGAGGGAGGGAGTGTGAGGGGAGTGAGTGGGAAGTCTTGCGTGTCTTGAGGATATAGCCAGGTTTTGCAGCTTCAGAAACCATGAAGTTGTAGAAGAATTGGGTGTTGCGAATTCTGGAAGGATTGCTGCTGTTTTAGAGAAGATTCAACAACAATTGAAGAAGAAAAGAGTGTGTGAGATTCATGAGGGTCTAGAGGTTGCGGCGGCTAGGTAGCTGAGAGTTTAGGAAGGTTGCAAGGGAAGGAGGAGAGGGGATAATGAAGAGTTGGAGGATGAGGCATTTTGTGTGCAAGCACTTTGTTTTGGTTCATGGGCTGCTTCTGCTACTGCTCTTATTTCTTCTGCTGCATGTCGCCGAATGTGCTCCTGAAGTTCTTGTGCCCGGATCTAGCACGGATACAACTGGTGAGCACTTCATTCGGGGGAAGGACTTGGAGCTTCTATCGATGCCTTTAATCGAATACAACGGGAGTAGTCTTAGGTTGCGAGAAAAATCACGAGAGCTGGGGTCTCCCGCAAAGGTGCCGATTCGACTTGGTCGAAGATCCTTACTGGTAAGCACACATCGCTCCCAGCATTCTGTCCACGTTCCCATCTCTCTCTCTCTCTCTCTCTCTCTCTCTCGCTATCTCTTTTTTTCTCCTCAAGGTTATTGCATTTTTCCTGAGGGATTTAGGGTTAGGGTAAGGGTTTAAAGGTTTTTTGCATGGGGGGGATGGGGGGCCAGTGCCATGATGATCGATGAATGGGGTATGTTGCAGGTGAGCATTGGAGGTGCATCGGGCCACTCCCTGGCTTCCAATGTCAAGAGGACGCATGGAATTGTTGTGTGAGACCTACACCTTTCTTCTTCTCCATCCATTTGGTGTTTCTGTGTTGCAGCTAGCTGTTGAACTTTTGCAAATGCCTCTCTTCCAGATTTGGCGTATTCGGTTTGTGAGTTTCTGTTTTGTGTACGTCTGATTTTTGCTCTTCTTTTTCTTTTCCATTATTTTTTATGTTGCAGCTGTTGAACTTGCAAAATTTTCTCTTCCAGATTTGGAGCATTTTATGCACTTCTGATGACTGATGCAATCAGTGATGAAGCCTTGTTTTTTTTTTCTCTTTTTCATTAGCATCAGTTGCATTCTTGTGAGTTTGTAAACTCCCTGAATTCTCGATAGCTCTTGATGGGTGCACATTGTCCTCTGGAAGGTTATTTAGGCATGGGTGCGGATGGGCGCAGAGGAGGTGGCTAATTATCACGATGGGGGCATTTGTGAGTATGACTGGAGTGGTGATGGTGCTCATGCTATGTGCACATGGTACAAAGGAACCCGCAGCTGATTTTTTGGAATCTGTTCCTAGTTTGCCACCACGGTTCTCTTATTCAAAGTTACAAAAGGCCACCAAGAACTTTGGTCGGAAATTGGGCGATGGTGCATTTGGGTCTGTGTACGAAGGTTCATTGCCAAATGGCTCACGTGTTGCTGTGAAAGTGCTTGAGAAGGCCTCTGTACAAGGGGAGAAGCAGTTCAGAGCTGAGGTAGCATCTATGGGTGCCATTCGTCACCTTAATCTTGTGCGTCTTCATGGTTTCTGCTCTGAAGGCTCACACCGCCTTTTGGTGTACGAGTTCATGGCGAATGGAAGTCTTGATAGCTGGCTCTTCAAAAGAAAGCAGGGTGAGAAGCAGCTGGATTGGGAACAACGTCTCAACATTGCCCTTGGCACTGCGAGAGCCCTGTCATATCTTCATGAAGAGTGCAGTGACCATATCATTCACTTGGATGTGAAGCCTGAGAACATCCTACTTGATCATCAGTTCTGTCCCAAGGTTTGTCACCATCCCTTGTTTGTGATCTGCTTTTTGCGATTTAGGGTTTATATTTTCACCCGTTTGTCAAATGAGGTTTTCCATCTTTGTCTGTTTGATTGACCAGTTATACTGTTCCTGTCTGTACCTCTGTACACCACTAGTAGCTGGTGGAAATCTGTTGGTGGGCAGGGGATGATGTCTGTATAAATGAATGTTGCTGTTGATGGTTTCTGGGCAAATGAGAGATTTCTGGTTTTGTTCATTAGTGGTGGATTTTGTGCAGCTGTCAGATTTTGGGCTGGCTAAGTTGATTGATAGAGAGCAGAGCAGGGTGGTGACAAGTATGCGAGGCACACCTGGTTATCTTGCCCCTGAGTGGTTGCTACCCCATGCAGCAGTCACTGCAAAAACTGATGTTTACAGTTTTGGCATGGTGTTGCTGGAACTAATCAGTGGTCGGGAAAACACAAATTTCTCACTTGGCAAAGAACAGTGGTACTTCCCAGCATGGGCATACAAGCTCATGGGTGAAGGTCGTACCATGGAGCTTTTGGACAAGCGGTTGCATGTGGAGGAAGTGGAGTATTTCCACAAGAAGGATGCAGTGCGTGCTATCCACATTGCACTGCTCTGTATCCAAGATGATCCTGCATTACGACCCCCAATGAGCCGAGTAGTTCACATGCTGCAGGGCCATGTGGAGCCAGAGGCATTAAATGCAAACCAGAGTGCAATCCAGCCCCCACGTCGCCTCATCTCAGCTTTTGCTGCTAGCATGAGTGACATTGATGCCACCACCGCTCAACAGGCAGAAGCTTTTGGGCCTGCAATTAATTCTCGTGTCCCTATTGAATCACCACAAGTCATGGAATCACCCAAAGTCATGGAATCGCCCAAAGTCACAGAATCGCCAAGAGTGATGGAATCACCCCAAGTTTTGGAATCCCCAAGGATTTCCATCAAGGTTTTGCCTCCCGTCGCACTTGAAGAAACAGACGAGCCTCCAGCAGCAGCAGCCATCAACAGGCCGGAGCCACTTCTTCGTCCAGCAGTGTGTATGTCCAAACATGTAAGTAGGCAGCAGAGGATACCTGGAGCTCACTCCATAGGCCTGAACCCAAAATACATTCCGCCATGGCCAGTGAAGGGGGACGTGGTTCTGTTACGTGGAAAGGAAGGTGACTTTGTTGGTGTGGTGCGAGATGTGCGAGTGCAGACAAAGAAAATGCAAATAGCATTGATTAATAGACTGAGTTCAGAGGGAAGGTTTAATGTGCAAGAGGAAGAAACCATATGGCGTGACTGGAATGAGGCAGTTAAGACTCTTGACTTCTGGGTGATATTACGCTGGTCCACAGTCCCCGAGCGTGGTGCTGAAAAATTCCCTGTTGAATGGATGGTTAGGTGAGAGCCCAGAAAAAAAACAGGCCAGATTGAACCCAAGAAATTGAACACAATGCCTCTGAAGCAATGCCCTAACTTTGATCCTTACACATGTCCATATTTGTGTGAGTTTGGGTGCTAGCATTGGTGAGTTTAGTACTGATTGTTGCCTCATGGGTGTAACATTTGGGAAGAGAGATGTGGGCTATGTGGGATAATATCCTTCATGAATCTTATTAACCCTAATTATCTGATAAATTAGGCTAGTTGTGATGAAGAGCATTTTGGGCATTGTTTCAGGGAGGTCATTTGCCCCTTCCTATTATTTTCAGCCTTAAATCACATTACAAATGGGATTCTTCATGTCCACTTATTATTTTCAGCCTAATATTGGTTCATATGGGATTTGATATTTCAACCCTCTCTAACCACACTTTCTTGACCTCTAATAATTGATCAGAAAACAAGAAGTTGTAGGATGGGCTTCTGGCTTGTGAGAGTTGTGCAATGTAATGCAAAGGGTGAAACGGCCCACTAAAATTGCTTGCAAAGTATTTTACAAGATGGCCATAATTTTTGAAATTCAATTTCTTCACATGGAAATCTTTTTGTGGATTAGATTAGAGACATTGAAGATATTTCCAAGATAATTCAATGGACTTGTTTTCATTTAATTTCTATATTGTTATCCATTATTTTTTACGGATAAGCTAGCTAGAGTTGAACATTGAAAAACATTTGGAGTTTTTCAGACAAGTTTTTTCTGTTTTCCCAGAAACCCTACCAGCACATGGCTAACAAATATGATTCTCTTAGCCTGAACATGAGCCCCACTGAGTTTTCAAATGTTGTGCACTATTTGTGTCAGATGTTGTTCGAGTTTCGTGTTGTCATTGCTGTGTAGTTGTTTAATCAATTTGGCATCCAACAATGTGCATTTAATATTTTAGAAGATTTTTTTTGGAATTTATAACAATACTATATAAAAACCATTTTTCAAAAAGCGGCCAAAAAAAAACCTTATGGGTAAGGGAAACTACAAATGACCCCTTTTCAACTGGCCATGGTGAACTAGCAGCCACACTCATCATACCTTCACCTTCTTGAGTGAGGCCTCTTGGTGGCCAAATTAATCCGGAGAAAAATGCTAGATCTGGATTCAAAGACCCTGATTTAGTCTAAGCATGGGATATTTATAAGATTTAGAAACAATTTAGATGAATTTTGGGGTTTTATCATGGTACCACTGTGAGTGCTGGTTCACCCAAGGAAATGGGATGTAATTATTTTTGCCACAATTTGCATCTTTCTTCCCATCTTCTTGTGTAATGGGCCAAATGTTCAAAATCTTCTTAAATTCTAGCTAATGCTGGTTGCATGAAGATTTTAAAAAGAAAGTGGTTATAAATTCTGTTGTTGGGTCTAGTACCCAGGTGCCATTGGCATATCCAAGAATTTAGGGAGACTCAAGAATTAAGGAAATATGAATAATATTAACCTATTGAGCTATGAATTGCAATGAAGTAGGCTTAGTATTTTTGGAAGTATTTGTAAGTTACTCTTTTTTCATAGATGAATATATTTACTTCTCAAATTTCTGGCCCACCTTAGTTCCCCTCCCAGCCCTCTCTTCCCCCTAAGGTGTTTCATGTGGAAATTGGCCAATACCAATACCTTATTCAAAGGTGAATTTGCCAATGTATTTGCCTGTGTTAATCACCCACAAGATTTCATTTGATTGATCATTTGTTAAAACAACATGGAAAAGCCAAGCTTTTCTGATTTGGTTTGAATTGATCCATTAAGTGAAAACATATACAACTTATAACATTGGGTAATAACTGCAAAACCAATAAACCATCTCGCATAAAACCATAAACCTTAAATTGCATAATATTATTTTGCGTCCATCAGTTTAGCAGCTCACAATATTGTTGGGCACTATTACAAGGAAATGCTCTTGAATGTTCAAGATACTGCAATACCATGGTGACTTTAACATATGTCTGGGTGAATGATTAATTATTTTTTGAAATTTTCATTTCAAGGAATAAAATATTCTTGAAGATTCAATATTTTCCTTCACTAAATTTTTGTTCTTTGAAATTTTTTATTGACACTTTCGACCTTTTCGAAAATAATATAAATTGGTATCCGAGCTGCCAAGGTACTATATGGTGTTATAGATTGTTTGATTCCAATAATTCAAACATATTATACATTTGGTTGGGGAGTGCTTTAAAAAGAAAAAAAACTTTATAAATAAAAATCAAGGATGAGAACCCATCCAGCAGAAGTACAAGGCAAATGAGAACACAAGTAGACACAACCCAAGAAAAAAACACAAACAAACAATCAACAAAAATCAGGTAAAGACACTATGCAAAGAGGACTCATAGTCACAAAATGAAAATCGATGATAATAAAGAAGACCTAAGACAAAAAAGCTCTCATCTACCACAAATTGACTTAAAAAAGGAGCAATATCAATCAACTGAGGATCTACAAAAGGGCATGCCAATCAAGTAATTGAAAGAACATTATGTCCTAGGGGGGGTTCCAGTACGAGTGCGTTCTCTTGAGGGAGGGGCACCCAAGAGCACAATCCTGAGGGAGTTCCCAAACTACAGGAGAATGCATGAGTACTGGAACCTCCCCTTACATAAACAACTCTCATACTATTTCCTTGCTTCTTTCCTGTTTCATAATATTTCCATGGGAACATGGGAACATATAAAATTGGGGGAGCTCCCCCAGCATAATGCCCTAAGGTTCTTCTGCTGGGGGAGATCCCTCAAAATACACATAGAAATCAAAAGGGAGTTGTTTACAGAACCTAAAAGATACTTTAAGGGGACAAATGCAACCAAGGTGGAAATAGGGGCAAGGAAAAGACTCGAAAAATAAAAAAGGATTGAGTATTAAGCAAGTAGTTGAAGCCTTGCACAGAACCATTAAAGTCTATAATAACAAGCAACACAAGGCTTTATGTTTAATGGTGCCAAATCAAATGGAAAAAGTTTTGCAGGGTTGCACCATTTCTTTCAACTAGTTTCAACAAAACAGAAAGGACAAAATGACAAGAACAATGGGAAAAAAATGCCTTTATTGGTTCTGAATGGAAACTCTGAAGAAGAACTTATTACAAAAGAAATGAAATTAAAGTTTGATAAAAAAATCAAATTTCATGGCCAATTATAATGTGCAGGGTTCTAGCACCCAGGTTCCCACACCCAAGTACCAGCACCCAGATGGCAAACATAGGGTCCAGTAGGGTTTTCCATGTTGACAAATTGCCACGTGGTAGACATGTCATTGCCATGTCATCTGTCATGTCATGCTCAGATGGTATTGTTCTAGCAGCCGCTCCATTTAACCATGCAAAGATGTATATGCAAAGATTTTTTCACCTCTCAAAAGTTTAACTAGAAATGGGCAATAGCCCATGTGAAGGTTTTTTTCCCCTTGGTTTTGGGGTTTTCACACATGCCCCTTGGGTAGTAATTGTTGGATTTTGGCTATTATGCAATTGCAACATTCAGGCATTGAATTTTATTGAGGTTCAAAAAATTCCTCTACACACTTGCATTATGTTTGAGGGGTTCCCACAAGCCCATGTTTCTTACTACCTTGATTTAAGCCCTCGTGGTGGTGCAAAAGCACATTACCAGCCTTTCATGGATTTTTTTAATTTGCAAAATTCCTTTCAACAGTTCACACTAGGGTCCAAACATAGACACATTTGTTTGTTTCATAGGTCTTACATAGTTTTATTTCCAAAGATCCTTTTAAGCTTAACCACATTGAAAAAATCCCATCATGGCTTGGGGTCATATTTTTTAGCATGTCCATTACCTCATTTTGATTAAGGGTTGATTGATGGGTGTAATATTCTATAGTATTCAAGACGTTATTGTAAACCTGGTATAAATCCTTGCAAGGAACCCATCATTTTGTCTTGGTAGAGTTCCTAACTTCATTATCAAAACATGTGCATCATGGTATTGCTTGATTGAAACATTATACATTGCAGCTTCTACCATTAATCCTGCATTCTTAATTTTGTACACCTTACCACACCTTGGTACTGGCACATCATCATACCCCACTACAAATGCATTTGTTTGTAATGTGAATGCAAAACAAGACCAATAATCTCACCTAAGTAATTTACAATGATGAATATGAACTCTAATAAAATGATCCCCTATAACATGATGCTGCATGTGATCAAGCCATGATCTATTTGCACCTAGAGCATGCATTGATGGAATGTTGTGTTTTGGAGCAAAACAAAATCCACCCTTCGTTAAAACATCAACCTCTACCTAGGTTAGATTGACACCATCCTTCACATGCCAAACAAAAGGAATTGTTGACATTTTGCACATCCTTTCTTGAAGATACCATCAACACATCATGACTTATTTGCACAACAAAGAAACTATTGCTTGAACACTAGTTGAGTCGAAGTACTTCGTTGGTGATGACCCCAAAACAATGGACATGGTGTCCCTTTCCCATTTTTGGAATGCAAATTAAAGTGCTACAAACAATGTTGGTTGTGTTTTGAAGGGCAGGCAACATGCATTAGATTGCTTAGTAGTCCTATCTATATGGAATTGTATTTTTCCCCATTTTGGTGGTTGTGTAGTGTTACACCATGAATAGGAGCAAGTGGCACATGGATGGGCTAAACCAAAATTGGAAGGTTAGATCCAAAGTCAATCCTTGTTGAACTCCCTCAATATGTGAATGATGAGTTGGCGAGAATGGGTGATGCGCAATCTAACACTTGAGAGCAAATGGGGGGACGTAGCTAAAATCAACACCTATTACACTTGGCAAGGTTGAAACAACCCATCACCTGAAAAATAGCTACAACGGACAAAGTCGTAACAACAATTTTCTACCACCGCTTGAAGCTTACACAAAAAAAAAATCTTTTACCCCCACACATTGTGATTATTGTTTAATTTGATTACATTTGACCATTTTAAGTTTGTAAAATAGCTTGTTGCACTAATTAATAATCAATATTATTCATAGTTGTTATGTTCATTATGTTGTTCACTTAAAATTATAATTTGGATTTTATTTGAATTTTTAATAATTTCAAATTTTTGACATGGAAATTGAGATAATTTTAAATTTTATTTACATAATGCATTATAATGGGTTAATATTTTTTAAAATATTTTTTCAACTATCAAAATGGTACATGAGTTGAACCAGCAATTTTTAACATGTTGAAACTATTATTTAGGAGTTTCATTTTACACACATCATAATTTATTACAACCCATGTAACAATTTAAAACTTCATATATTGGAACAAATTAGTGATTTTTTTCACATCTCTTGAATTATCAATTGAACTATTCACTTTTAATATATTAAAATTATTACTCACAAATTACATCTTGCATTTATTATAACATATTAAAATGCAACTTGATATTTTGCAATTATACCCAAATGGTTTAGTGAGTTTTTTTCATTTTTTTTTCACTTCAACATCTTTACATGAGTCAAATTATCCACTTTAAACTTATTGAAACCACTATTCAAATGTTGCATATTACAATTATTAATATATATCGAAACACACATAATAACTTAATGCTTCACATTTATGCTTGAATGGGTTAGTGAATTTTTTTGCATCTTTTGAATTATTAACATTTGCACATGAATTGAATCATTCATTTTGAATGTTGTTAAATCCATTATTCATGAGTTACATTTTGCACTCACCACAATGTTTTGAAATGAATGTATAAAAATTTGGCACATCTCACATTTATATTTGAATGGGTTAGTGATCAAATCAAAATGTTCATGCATGCAAAGTTTAAGATGCATGAAGATTTTTAAATTATTATTTTTTCATATATTAAATTCTTGTACATTGATAAAGTTAATATCAGTGATACACCTAGGCAAAGCTTGTGTACTTCTCTTCACCAAAAAACTAAACAACAATGAATTATGAATGAATCAATTGAAAGTTGGTGGATTATCATAGTCAAATATAATCTATCATATGGACGGAGGTAGATGGAAGAGGGCTTAGCTTGTTTTAAAACTTTCCAAAGTCCACCTCATGGTATCCAAGTTGAGAGAAATAAATTAAACAAATATGGTCATCCCCTATTGGGATCTACTATTAAACCAAAATTAGGTCTATTTGCTAAAAACTATGGCAGAGCAATATATGAATGTCTTCATGGTGGATTTGGTTTTACAAAAGATGATGAAAATATCGATTTTCAACCTTTCATGCATTATCGCTTCTTATATGTGGTAGAAGATATTTATAAATTAGGTTGCCTCCATAGCATCGAGTAACCATACGTGAAATAAAAATTACACAGATTTAACAACTGGACTTTAAAATAATAAAAAAATGCACATAGTAGCAAAACATAAGTTAATTCATTACTAGCAAGCAATTCATTGGAGCTATTTTTTCATAGGGCTTCCACCACAATATTGTCATCATAATAGAATTCCACCACCAAGTTCGGGATGGATTGGTGTCTTTTTTGAACCTTTAAGCTCAATATTTGCTAAGTCCTCTACAAATGTTCTATGCCCTTCTAGTACCCTCAAAACAAGAACCAAATAACCATTTTATTCGAACCCAATTTTTTTTAAATGATTTATTCTTTGATATTTTTGTAGAAATTTGAAACGAAAATAATAAAGTGTTTAATTGGATTAATTGTTTACTTACAAGATCTTCGTTTGGAAAGTAATATATTTTGTCATTTAGATAAAAGTGGACTCATGTTATTAGGATCTTGGGTAGAAACTAGAGATGTTTTGGTGGGAAAATTGACACTTCAAGAAGTAAAGAAATCTTTACATGCCCTAGAGGGTAAATAACTAGTATTTAATTAATTTTGGATTTTACAACTATCCAAAAATAAGCATAAATAGTTTCAACACATAAAAAAACTATTTGAAATGGTTTCCATTAAAACCAAGTGGGCATTTGATCCTTTCCAATGCAATTACTAATCACAAAAATGTTTGGTTTAAACCTGGGTGGTTATCTGTTCTTTAGCAACCTACTTAATAAAGGCCAATGAATGACTAAAATTGGGTGGCAACTGAATCCATTATGACAACATTATTTAAGGCCCAAATGTTTCAATTAGGATCAGGTGGCCACTTGGTCCTTTGAAATCCAATTAACAAATAACAAATGCCCACATTATAACCGGGTGATCCAGTCTTTTGCAGACTAAGTTTTAGCAATTTACAATATTTATCACATTATCCAACATTGAATATGAAACATTCAAGCTCCAAAAATTTTACTACATATACATAAACCAAACATAGATAATGTCATGTGTTCAAAATGTCATTTGATTTCCAAAATACCAAACTCTAAAAGATTAAATTCCAAGCCTTCAAACACTAAGAAATTTGATCATTGTAGAGCAGTAAGATACAAAATAACATCATTGTCATCTTGAAAATAGGATCCATTTGAATAACATTGTTTTCTACTTGTCAAAACTGCAAACATCATCGCATGATCTACAAATAATACTATGAACCCACTACAAACAAAACTTAGTAGTTGAACTTTTTATCTACATACAGTGTCAAAGTAAAATTTGAAAAGTCTTTTTAATATGAAAAGATTAAAAATAGACCATACCTAAAGGAATTTGAATTTTTTTGCAATTCCCCTTACCGCTTTTCATGTGTTGCATGAACTAAGAATAATGAAGGGAATGGGAACTCAAAAATGGTTTATAAAACTTGATGATGGTTTGAAAATGCATTTGAATTGTACTTGCAAAAGATAATCAAATCAACACTAGCCACAACTATGAAGCGAGGTCCAACCATTTCACCTTATTCTTGGATAACTTATGTCCTCTAAAAGACTCCAAAAAAAAGACCATTGCTCTTGGAATTTTGAAGAACTTTGTTCGGCTTATCGTTAATGAATAGGGTTTGGTCTTCTTTCCCATAAGGTAGTCCTTGACAAGCAAAATACACACAACTTAAATCTTTCAGACAATAATAAATTCTAGTTGTGAGTTGACCTGATATCATTGAACATTATTCACACCCCCAAATGAAAACAAATTGGTCAATAAAGTCTTGTAGTAATAGCAAAGTAAAAACTTCCATAACATCCTCAATCAACATACAAGACCAAATTCCAATATAAAACTTTTTGAATGCATGAGTAAGAAAATTTCAACTCCAACTTTTGCTTCCACTTTAGTGTTATCAATATTTCTCCCCCACATGTTGCTTCCTTATAAAACAACATTTCACAAAAAATAGCACAAAACACCACTCATGCTAAAAATAAACAATTTTTTCAAAGAAAAAAGACGTGAATGAAATCATCGACATACTCGTGTAACTAATGCAAATGGATAGAGAGGAATGACCTACATAACCAACAGAAGTTAACATAACCAAACATATAAATAACAATGAAATCAATTTTTTTTCAAATAATATTATAATACATTGTCCTCTATATCATCCAATAAATTAGAAATAGGGCTAAAAAGTTCAATTTAAATATAATTAAACAATCTCAATCTCCATTAGCATCAACTACACTTAATGAAAATGTGGGGTAACAATTATATTACAACTACAAGTGTAAGGTAATCCCTATTTTGATACCAAGAAGATTCAATTGATTATCATTCTTGTTTAATTATCTTTACACAAAAAAAAATCCCAACATATTATCTTTTGAAAATTATAACTGTGTGTATCATCTCTAGTAAACATGCTTAAAAAAATACTTGAATCTAAAAATCGAGTGGGCACCTGATACTATATTCATATTTCCTCTCCTATGAAACCAAAACTCAACCTAACAGTCTACAATGTTTTAAAATTTCCAATCCATTTCTACAAAACTACTAGAGCTTTAAAATGATATTAAAAAACCAATTATATTTTACTTTTCATTTTCATGATCACCTTTGTTTAATATGAAGCATCACAATTATCACCACAATTTTCAAATAACATCTTGTATTTGGGATCATTCTGACTAATATGTTTAACGTGTTTGAAAGGGTTGTTTTCTACAAATGTGGGGGCACTAATTCTTGAAGATTGAAAAGCCTCCAAGTAAGGCATAACACTACCCAACAAATAATTATTGTTATTTCCAATAGAGCTATCAAATGTCTCAACAAAAATAACATTATATGGCTCATTGAAAAGACTTTTATATGGGGTATTGTCAATAAGCAAGGTATTCCCAACACACACATTTGAATATTTAGAAAGAAAACACTCAAATTCTTGTGAAAAACACACTTCTCAAGATTAGAGGACAAAAAATGAACATTTTTTGTGCAAGATTTTTGCCCAAGTATCTTGGATGGATCAATAATAATTATGATTTCATGTTTGATTTTATCCACATAATTATTGATGTTGTCACGTTTAGGGTTTAGGGTTTAGGGGTTCAACTTGAGATGAATCTTCAAACATTGTTGGGGGGAGATATTTAACAATGATTTGGAATTCATCAACTTTGGCAGGAAGTTCCTTGATCACCCTCAATTGAAGTTTTACCACTTTCGCAAGAAATTCTTTCATTAACTTCATTGGAAGTTCAGTTAGTTTGGATGGAAGTTCTTCAAGCATTTACTTTGGTAAAATTGTAACCACCTTTGAAGATAGAAACATAGATAGTGAATTGTTGGTCAACAAGTCATCTGATGTAGTGCAAGAAACTTTGGCATTTTCAACAAGCACTCCAACATCCATTGTATCCACACCCTTCATATTATCTTGCATTATTTGCAAAATCAAAGGTTGCAAACTTATGGATTCATTTGTTTGCTTTGGTCTTGCATGTTCAAATAACCCACAATTCCTTGCAATACCACTTTTGTCCACCTTCCCCAAGCTTGAACTTGGCTTGATCTGTCCATCATTGTGATTGACAATAACTGTTGATGCTTCCATGTAATGCCCACCATTTTCAAACACTTCTAGCTCTAGAACATTTCCATCTATAACCAATATGTCCAATAATACTTCCACATATGCCTATTGCTCAACTTCACTGTTAGTTTTCCTCACCATCAATTGATCCATTTTGACATCATCACTTGAAATGAGATCATCCAAAAAACACCACAATTTATTCCATGCATGATCCTTTGCCTAAAATAGCAAAATCTTTGAGGTAGTTACTAGTATTTTACCCAAATTTCATAACTATTTGTTTCGTTTGGCCCTTGCCTCTGGTCTTCCTCATTGGCATTTTTTTGATGCTTGATGCACCAAATGTTATTTGATCACCCACTTCCTCATTGTTTGATTTGTAGCATGTGCTTCCATTTGAGCTTGGAGATTGATTAACCAACAATTGGCCCATCAAAGTTTATGGATGGTTTTCCACTTGTTGTATTGATGAATACCAAGAAGCAACATTCATAGAATGAATAAAGACATGAGGACCAAGTATCTCAGATGTTTTAACAAGTATTAAACTAATAAATTATTCTTATACTATCCCACTGCTCATGGTTGTTTATTGCAACTATGATAAATTTGTGGTGCCAAGGAATTGTTACACTATGGTAGAGACAATTAAGTTTTCAACAAACTGACTACAACTTTCCTTCTAAATTGCATCAAGGTGAATATTATTTAGACTATTGCTTGCACTTTGTTGTCCATGGATCACCTTTTCTTCAAGTTCCTACATTAGCTCCTCCTTTTGTTGTATGGTAAATGACAGGTCATGCAATTGTTTATCCATTACCTACAACCAAACCATAATTCAAAAGAAGAAGGAAAAATCTTATTATCAAAGGAAACCACAAGAAAATGAACTATATGAACAACCTTAGTTGGAGAACTCAATGTTGGGCATTGAGTTTGCATTCCTTGCTACCTCAACAAACCATTACCTAAAACAATACAAAATCAAACATCCTTCAAAGTTTGATAGACCTACTACCTATTGGGTAAATGCCAAGTACCCACCCCAAAAAAAATTTAGAAAAATGTTCAGAACAATTGTATCTACACAACTATAAACAATAAAAGAAATTGAATCATCTAGTTCACTTTTCTAACTAACAACATGGCTAAGGTAGTACCAACTTCTCCCAAAACACCTAATTCATTGCCATGTCAAAACCACAAAATTATTTGGCAACAACAACACCTGCTTGCTACGTTTAAATTCTCAAGTCTAATGGTGCACATTTTGCTTCAAAAGAGATTTTTGTTCTTCTATGGCTTTCTTTTCATCCTCTACCTGCCACCACCCCAAATTAGCCATCTTGAGCTTGTGTAATAGCCCATATACAAGAATGTTTTCCATCTTCCTTTGGTTCATTAGACATTTGACAAACTATCAAACTAATATCAACAATTAACACAACAAGCAAAATTAAAGCCTTCACCTTCTTAATAAATTCTTCGAGGTGCATTTAACTGTTTGTATCATAACCTCCCATGGAGGATGTATCTCCTCCAACTTCAGTGATGTTAATCTTTCCTTGCTAATAAACCATCATCTAACAAAATTAGCCTCATATTGATGTGATAAAATGATGAACCTCCAATGCCCCCAATGGATAATCAAAATGAAAATAATGTACAATCTTAAGACTCTGAAACCTTAGGTGGTCATGCTTAACTATTTATGGTTAACTATCAATAACAACAAACCGTTATGGGTTTGATGAAAGTCACTCCATTTGGCAACCTTGGCTCCATGTGGGCAATTACATACATGGATGGTCCATGCATTTAGGTTCTACTAACATGGATGTGACCACATAACCTAAACCTTTTAGAACTAAATTGTCAAAATTTGCAATATTCATAATGGGCTGCCAAAACCAATTTATTCAAAAATTTAATTCATTTGACAAAAAACCTACCAATATGGAAAGATTTTGATTGTACTAATTCCCAAAGATTATAATATAAAGAATCTATCCAACCTTTAGAGACATGGGATTTGTTTAATAACTACATAGATAGGCCCAAGAACCAAGAGTACCTAGAGGTGAAAAGTTGTAAAAAGAATGATGGATGGGGAGTTAAGAGTTCCTTTCTTACAATCGTTGACATTCATATGAGCTTTAGCCCAAGTTTTTAGCCATACCATTGCATCATTCATCACTACATCACCAAAGTCCTTTTGGGCACTTGGATTTTTCATGGTTTTAATCAATCAATACTCACCTTGGTCCTTTCATCAACAAAATGAAAAACTACACTTGAAAAATTATGGTTAGAGTTCTTTCAATGTTAAGAAACCTACTAGTAAACCAAAAACTAACTAGTACGTGCAAAAAAAGAACAACATCAAGAAAATTTTGAACTCAATTTTTTTCTTTTAATAGATGTCATTCTATTATCACATATTCCATTAGTTTTTTTGTTTGTTTCCAATTATTGAAGTTTATAATGGAGGGCAATTTAGTATTAGTTTTTTCAAATGTTTTCTAGTTATTGAACACTTTTTTTAAAAAATTTAAACAATGTGTCATTAGAGGTATTGTGCAAGGAAGATCCCCCATTCTAGGATCTAAAAAAATGGGATACAAAAGAGTCCATCCAAAAGATTGATAAGTGGAATAACTTGCATGTTTTCAAAAAACTAGGATAGATTAGTACCTTGTGGTGGTGTTTATTACAAACCATGATTGAATGGATAGCACTTTAGATGGCATTGGAAATCAATGAATGCCAAAATGATGTGGAATGGGGAGTTCAAAAGATGCTTGTGAAGATGTACATTGACAACATAAATTTTCTTATAAGAAGAATCTCAAATGAAGCATATTGGGCATGTTGAGGCATTGGGCTACCACAAAATTTGCAACAAGTGAACCAACAGTTGGCACCAATCCCTATCCTGATGTTGCATCCTGAAACAAAATATCTATAATAAAGACTCAATTATGGCAGTCAGAAGTACAACATAAAACAAGTAATTCCTAGACTTTACATGTTACAACATGGAAATATGAGGTGAAGCTAGAGCCCAATCGATTGATGCATCAATAACTAAGCCACATCAACCAAGATAATAGTACTAACAACAACAATTAAAAATAATTTTCCAACACAAAATAGATACCAATCATTACATTCATTACGGGTTACCATCTTGAGATAAATGGGGAATCCTTTTAATGTTCATGATAAGAATCAAGTGATCTGTTTTGGTATTAATGTGAATCAACGAAGACAAGAGGAGATATCGAAGGAAAAATCCCACCTTGGGAAAACAAGGTAATGGGAAAATAGGGTAGTTTAAAAAGGTGACACAACATGCCAAAGAAGAAATCAGTAAACCTTATTATCAAGAATAGGAAAGTTATGTGAGAAAGTATTTTGGCTATGGAAGGACATGGCAACTAAGATTCAACTCTCAATATTTAGATTACAAAAGCAACGAGATAACTTAGTCATGATGTTGGCTAGCATTCAAAAGACATAGCTAATGAAAAATGAGTGAATAATATTATCTTCAATTCAAGCTCCAACAAGCTTGTGATGGTAAGCTTCACTTTTATTCTAGCTTTTTAGCACACTAGTTACCTAAGACTAGAAGAAGATGGATCATAAGATGAGGCTCATGAAAATGACATTGATAAGTATATTTTTCTTTTTTTCATGAGCCTTTCCTCTTCATTCCCAAATTTGTACCAAATTCTAGCTCTTACAAACATGTACCTACCTTTTCCTACATAGGTGAGTTAATACTACAAACCAACCAACATTGTTCCATAAGTAAAAAAAAGTGGTACCTTAAGTGCGTTTTGGATTATTTGAACACCAACTTTTTTATTAATTTTTGTAGTTGGGAGCTTATCAAGATCTTGTGAAGCATATAGAAGTGCCACACCTCCATTAAACACACAATCACACAAACATATGAGTGTTCTAATGAATACCCACAATGAGCACACACAAGCAAGCTTGGGATTAAGCAAAACTCTGAAGTTAAACAATATTTATGTGATGATTTGTGTTGGGTGAGACTCATATTAGGTACTATGCCTTCCTCCACCACTACCTTGGGGTCACATGGTCCTTCTTTTCATTGACCTCTACTTCATTTACTATACCAATGTGCTATTAGTATTACCATCTAAGTGACCCAAACAAAAGGCAAACACAAATGCTCCCCAAATATGAAATGGGAAAAAATACTTTTACATGTAGTACAAATTCGAGAACTTTTGCAAAAAAAACTCATCAAACCTTAAGCATGTACCTTAAGAACAACAACACCTCCTGAGAGTTTCGCCATACGTTCTTGCAACTTTTCCTTATCATAATCTAATGTAGCAGTGCTAATGGCTTCTTGTATTTGCGTAAATTCATAGCACAATTCAGTTGCATTGTAGGTGCAAGGCTAGTTTTCAACAAGTGACAATTTTATAGCTACAATTTCAACCACACATAATGAGGGTGGAAAATACCCTACACAATAGTTGATGTAATCTGAATTGTTTTGTAAACAATGGATTCAAGACTCACAAGTACACACTCAACTAAGAAATTGATATAAAATTATATACTTGTATATACCTATTTGCATTGCTCCTTGATGCCTTTCTTGTCACCTTTGCCATCAAGTATAATTGTGTCATCCTTTGAGATTATGACCCTTTATGCAAATCCAAACATATATGCTTGCACATTCTCAAGCTTAAGACTGAAATCTCCACTAATGAGTTGCAACCATACAACCCACATGACAATTCAGGTATTGATAAACCAAGTATAGGTTGTAAGTTGCAATTTAGATTGCAACATCTTTCAATAGCTCTAGATTTTTTTCATTGTCAACTAACTAACATTGGATAATCCAAGCCAAGCTAGGAACCTTAAATTTTTCAAACCAATCACACCAAAGTTTGCAACTTGAGGTTTTGAATTAATAAGAGTCCTTAAGTTCTTATGTGCATTTGGAAAACAAATTCTAGAACACATGTTAAAAAAATTGTCTAGAGTAAAGCTTTTCAAAAATACCTAACCTTTAGTCACAATTGCAAGATCTTACAAGTTGGCCTTTCTGTTTTCACCAAAATCGGGTGCCTTAATGGCACACACCTAAATCACAACTAAAGTTACAGAGACAAGAAAACATAAATTGTTTTCTTTTAAAAGATGTCGAACATAATTGGCAATATTTGAATTATCATTACTCCTAATTATTTTGCAAGCAAATTCAAAACCATGCATGGCAATAGCCACAATATAAAACTTTGAAAATCTAGTCCCTTGATAATGGGTGTGATTGACCTTCACAAAAGTTAAATCCTCACCAAAGTTACAACAATGAATTTTTTTGCTTTAAATGTACCTTAACACCACGATGAAGTTTGTTTACTATTAGCTTTTCTAGTGTTTTGCTCTCCACATCTTCTACAACAATTAACAATGGCCTTTGATCCTGTCAAAATACAATAAGAGGTTAATTATAAACTGCAAACTTCAAGAAATTAGCATGAAAGTTACGACACAACTAAAATTTCTTTGACATTTATGGTTTGAGTTTAACATGAAAAGGAAACCCAAGAGATCACCTAAGAATTAAGGTTTATAAGTATTTCAAATCTAACAACATAGTAGTAACCTATCAAGATAATGTCAAAAACATTAACCAACATACTTGTAAATTTATGTCACAAGAGTAGTAGTAAGGGGAAAGCCTTGACCATGGGTCCTAGCTAGCTTGACAAAATTAAAAAAACAGAAAAATAAGAACAAAAGAACCAAGCAAGAAGAAAGAGTAACAAAAAAAGGAAGAAAAAACAAAGAGAAAAAGAGAAGTGGCAAAGATCAACATAAATCAAAAGACCCAATGAGGAAAGGAAGAGGAAAAATAGAAAAAAATGAAAGAATGAGAACAATTGCAATAGTGAGTTAGTTTAGCCAAAACTTAAAAAAGAGTATATAATTGATAATGGTGACTCACCCATACAACCAATCTAGAATTGGGAGGATGCTAGTTTTGCTCAAATTTTTTGTCTCATGAACAAGAATCATCACATTTTCTAGTTCTTGAATCATATGTTGATAGAAAAAGAGTGAATCACGCATGGTTGGCAACCAAAAAACATGAGATTTGCTAAAAAATTTAAGGTTTCAAAAACTATTAGATTCGCAAGTTCTTGAATCATATGTTGAAAGAAAAAGAATAAATCATGCACAATTGACAACCAAAATAACACTTGATTAATACATAGTTTAAGGTTTTAAGAATCACTGGATTCTCAAGTTCTTGGATCATAAGTTGACAAAAAAAGACTAAATCATGCATGGTTGACAACCAAAATAACACCAGATAGGTAAAATTTTAGGGTTTGAAAGTGCCCGATGCTCATTTGTACTCATCACTTTTTGTGTCTTGGCATTCGTGACAAAGTATGGGGATATGTGACTTTTGTCAAGCTCCATGCCTTCCACCACCTCAAGTTCATTAAACATAATCTTCCCTCTTCCATGCAAAAAGAACTCATACTTGTTAATGCATGTTCATCACAAGCATTCCAAACTTAGAACAAAAAAAACATTCACATGGAGACATGAAAACCATTGATAGAGTGAACAAAAACAAGTTGATACAAATGAATGCAGATGAAACAAACTTAAAAAGATAGTAATGACACCATCCTTGCCCACTTTTTCCATACCTTGCACAATCATATCACCAATTTCATGGTCACCATTTGCAAATATTGTTCCAACCTACACTTGTTGATGACAATCAAATTTTTTTACCATAGGGGTGGAATTGTTAATGTGGATTTTTTGTTGAGAAATTGGGAATTTGCCAAACAAGAACTAGGGCTAACAATTACAAGAATTAACAACTACATTTTCCAACAACAAAATATTTACTTGGGCTATCTCCTCATATGACCTTATCATTATTGGTCTGCCCTTCAAATGGTTAACCATTGAATCTACAACAAGGTTGATACCTCGTTGCATATCCATGGCATTCATTCCAATTGCCATTGACTTGCAACCTTTGGAAAAAATGGCTTGTGTAAGCATTGTTGTTATTGTTGTGTTTACATGCAGACCAAACAAGGGCAGGCCATTTAAAATAATCCTATCAAGGTTTGAAAATTTTCAAAATTTCTTCATCATACATAATGCATGTTGAACTAATTTTTTGCATAACATGATGTGATGTTCTACTATTGGGAGTCTTTCACAACTAAAAGACAAATACCATGATGATTTACCAAAGATGTAAACATGGAAGCTACACTCATGATCAATAGTAAGAGTTACCATCTTTAACCACATCATTTGTGGCATTCACAACCTGATTCACAAGACTTGCCCCATGTTTTTCAACTTGTTTTTGAATTCTATGTTTTTAGCAACCGTGACATCATCCTTTGTGACCTTTGGACTTCCATATCTTTGCTCAATCACAACATTTCACCCTTGGAATAATACCACAAGAAGAAAAATGAGCAAACTAAAATACCTGACTCAAACCATACACACAATGGTTGAGATTGTTTGTTTCAGTCAATTTTTCTTTCAACAATACACTTTTTGAGTGCCCACAAACTAACAAAATGCCTTGAAAACATAGAAAACAAACATAACAATTGCAAAAATACTATTATGTACCTTGGGTCCCATTATAACTTAGACATCATTTGCAAGTTACTCCACACCTTGCAGCATAAGAGCACATGTTTCTACACCAAACCTGATGTCCATGGAAGCACATTTACGCACCCATCGCACCTAGTTGATTTGCTGCAAATTCATAATAACACTTGGCAATAAGGCTTAACAAACCCTTGATACTTTAAATACACATCTATACATGTAATGAAATATGCCTTCATGAATTTTAGTTACAATAAAACACATCACTTAGAAGATCAGCAATCTTTTATCAAAGACAAAAAATCCATCCCTCCTCTTCCATTTTTACATTTGAAAATTCTCACACAAAGAAGCAAAAAAATTGAGCAATTTTGAAGCCAAATGAGCAAGGATGATGTGTGAGAGAGATGGATGGAGTAGTGACAAATGTACTTGCATTTGAACAAATTGCCTTTTGTCATTGATAAAACAATTAACACATGCAAACCAATAAAACAGTCTTTTTGTTCTTGTACCCTAGAAAACATGGCTTGCTCTATGGTGGACACAACTTGTTATGTCTTTGTTAAAGGCTTCTTGCAGTTACTTGCTATTGCTCTTAAAGGCCTCTTCCTCGGTGATTAGATCTTGGGATCGTTGTTGCAAACTCTAATCAAGACCTGCAAAGTACTATTTGAAGTCTTTCCATTCCATGGTAACATTCATTATCAATCTTCTTTGGACTCCCAAATTGGTAAATACCTTCTCTAGGCAATCCTTTCGTTCAAAGCCAACCTCTAATGCTTGCACTACGGGATCGTCCTCTATTGCCATTCCCAACTCCCACCCTAAAACAAAACCTTTCTCTCCAATACACCACAAAACCCTAGCAAGAGAGGGATTAACAATGTATAATGGATCAAACAATGTGTCTTTTTGTATTTAAAAAAATTAGGGCGCACAAATGAGGATAAATAGAGGAATACACTAGATGTAACAATAGTGAATAATAATCAATAAAAAGAATGAAGAAAGTAATATAATCCTTTCCCATTTGGTGACCATCCCAAGACTCAAAAGTGTAGAATTTTGGTATAAGGACACAAATATTTTATAAGTTTTGGATATCTATGTGGGAAATTTTGGGATTTATTTGTGTAAATTGATTAGGATTTGAACCCATTTTTTCCCCATTGAGGAGTATTCACACAAAAAAATCACAAACATTAAGCACAAATGGTCAATTTGGTTGAAACTTAAGAGGAATCCATGTGGCAAAATTCTAATGGTTAGCACCGATTGAAGGGAGGAGAGATCATCAAAAACATTTTCACATATGGAATATAACTCAAATATAATTGAGGATGATTTAATTGGAGCAAGGACTTGAACATAGACCTAACAATATAGATTTAAATAATTTATTATTTCAAAATATTCCAATCTTGCTATATTTGCCATGAGTATTGGGATGACTTGGGATTTTTTCTCATCCATTTGTCCCCCATGGAAGACCATAAACACAACAACAATTGCATACATCAAGAATACATGGCTTAATTGCTTCAATTTTTTTAAAAATCAATGTGGGACATGTATGCCTTATGGAATTAAAGGGTTTCGAGAGTGTTAAAAAGCTTTGGACATGGAGAATTGAACCCAAATAAAATTGGAGAAAGGGGATTTGTAACAAAAATTTGAACACATATATGGTAATATGGCCTTCACATAATTAATTATTTCAAGCCATTTCAATCTTTTATAATTGGCCATGAATATTGGGAGGACTTGGGATTCTTCTCATCCATTTGGCCCCCCATCGAAGACTATTAACATAACAACAATTGCATACATTAAACACCAATGGTGATTTGATTGAATTTTAGAACCAATCAATGAGGATCTAGTGTTCTTTGACACAAAATATTACACGAGGTAGAATTGGAAAGGATGCAATCAAAACTAGAAATTGAACAAGCTAATATGAATACAATCTTTTCATATGTTGCTTAACTAACACATTCCTTGGCACAATATTCTTGCATATTGAGCTAGTGCCAACTTATTTTGTTTTTTCCCTCTTGGCACAAGAATTTTTGAACTTGTGCCTTCCCTAATAAAATCACCTCCCATCTCTGCTCCCAGTTCATCTTCTATGTACCCCAAGGTCCTAGAGGTTGTGGCAAACTCCTCTTTTGAATCTTCTTCCTATAATTCACACCAAAGCATTTTTTCACTTTTCATTTTCAACAATATAACCCTATTGAATGAAACAAAACATTTGTAGAATCCATACCTCTTTTTGGGATACACTAAGTCTTGGCTCTCCCCTAGGGGTTTCAAATCCAAGCTCTTGCAAGATTTATTATACACCCAACACACATGGAAATAAATTAAGTTCTAAAAAATGAAACCAACAGTAGGGAATTAAACAAGCTTTACAAAAATGGAGCCAAGAGCATGAAGTGTCATTAAGAATATAATGCAAACCCCAAAAAACCAAGTTGGAGTTTGGTTCCTCTTAGAAGCTAAGAACAAAGGGAAAGTCACCCCTTAAGAAATCTTGGGCTTTTGGCTCCTCTTGAAGGTTGCAAAATAAGCCTTGGCATGTTCTTTGCAAAGAGCATGGCCTCCGAACATTCCTACATTACAAAATCAACCCAAAACATGATTTGGAATAGTTGAATTGAAGAGCTTGCCTCTTGGATGCTATTGTCTTGTGTTGGGGAGGTCTCCTCCAAATTGGCCAAAATAATGTTTATGTATATTCAAAAATCTTGAAAGTACAAGTGGTTTAAAAAGCTTTTTTAACAAACCTATAAGTCATTATAAGGTATTGTTTTCTCAAATGCTTGTGAAGTGAACATAAAATAAAATGCTTCAACCTAATGGAAAATTGTGCTAACCTTGCCTTTCCTTCTCCACAACAAAGAAAAAAATTCCATAAAAATTGTCCACATTCACATCATCATAGTTTTAATGTAACTTACTAAGCTTTTGTCTTATGTTTGTTGTAAACTTTTTACAAGAATTTGTAATTTCTTCATCCTCACCATAACTTTCATTTGCTTTTGCTTCTAGTTTGTCCATATATCTACAATTCATTTCTTTTGAGGTTTTTAATTTTTTTATATCTCCTCTTTTGCTTTCTGCATTTGTTTTGACATTCAATGTTTTTAAACAAGTCTACTTTGTCCCTTTTGCAGTACTTTAGGATAATCGCATCATGAATAATAATTTATTTGTTGGAATTATTTGTTCTAGTTTTATAGACATTTTTCTTTGCAAATATAATCATTTGATTAATCTAAACCATAATCTTTTCTTTATGTTACCTAAATCTCTACCATATTTTTGCAAAAAGTCATATTCTAGTATTGATTTCATCCACACTTTCATAATTCTTGAACTACACACAAATATTTTCGTTCCATTACATTTGAAAATAACCCTAGTAATTTCCTTGGTTTGTTCTATTTTTTTACCACAATAAAATTTTGAATATGTAATCACCCACGTTATTCACAATTTCTACACGTTCCAATTTGACAAATTTGATCTGCATTTATCTATTATAGAAAAATCTGTTAAAACAATGGGTTATATATGTCATCATTATTTCCACACTTGTTATTAAGTTGGTAAATCAATATATAAAAATATTAAATTAAGTCTCTCATAATGTATTGGATTTTCAACATGTTCATTTGGTTAGTTTTTTTTGCATTTATTTAAAAATTAATGTTTGGTTTTTTCATTCCCTTCCATGAGATTTAATTTGTATTTTAATGGAATATTTGTAGTGTATTCATTCACCATTTAGCTTGTCATTTGTAGTATTTATTTAAAACCTTTTAAAGATCATTTCGTTTCCCATCCTTTTCATTTCAATCCTATATTGTTAGAAAAGTCATGTTAATTACACTTACTAGATTGAAATCTTATAATTTGATGAATCATTAGATTTTCAATTCCTTCAATATATTTGGCACTACCCCCAAATTCCTTTTTATGTGTTATTCGTTTTTGTCATTTGTTAAAATGCAAGTTCTCTTTTATATGCGGTCAAAAACTTCAACAATATTCATATGCTAATTATTTTTTATTTGACATGATCCAATATAATAATTTTTAGTAGAATTAATTTTATCTAAATTGTGTCAACATGGACACCTTTACGTAAATATCATTCTTTACATGTACATATTATTATTGATAATAACTTCTAATTGCACATATGTAAATAAGGCATTCCAAAGCACATGATGGAAGTTATTTGAACATTGACTCCTTCCATCAATTTGAAGCATTAACCAACTTGAACTTTCACATAGTCGGAATTTCAGTTATTTAGTCAAAGATTTGATCTTAACAACATCATTTTAACAATTGTGTTGCCATATTACCCAATTACCTTTCAATGCAACAAATATTCCATTAACCATTTATCTTTTAGTGCAAAAAATACTCCATTTTGTTTACCATATGTGTATTTTTTCCATTCCATTTGTTCCTCATTCACAAAACCTTACTTTTTTGGCTTACCCAAACAAATTACCTTTGATGTCTTTATAATTTATTTTTTGGAATTATATAAATCCTTCCTTCATTGTTCCTTGCACCCACATTCTTTTCACACCTCCTCCACACATAAAACCTACTTAATAAATTAGTTGCAACTATACAAATAAGACTTTATCTTTTCAGCATTTAGTTGACACTTAAAAATGAACTCTAGAATATGTGATTAAGAAACACTTGTTTAAAAAAGATTGTCAATTGTTTTTTTTCATTAAATTCAATATTTTTTACTCAATAAATTAAGTTTTACATTGGTGTTTAATTGTGTGTGGATGCAAAGTTGACAAGAATAATGATACCATCAAAGTAAGAAAAAAAACATATGAGTGTTGGAGCCTTGGTCCTTACATTTTGGCCTTCATGGCTATACACATGAACTCATTGGCCCATGTAGATATAATATTTTATTGGTAACTTGGTGCCATACAATGTGTCAAGTTCAAATTTCCTATTATTGGTTCCTAGATTCTTTGGCATTGACTCACATTCTAAAGTGGGCATTATACACTATTTCATTACACCATTGTTTGTGTACCTCACCATTAATGTGCACCAAGTTATAAATATTTATCATATTTTCCGATATATATATTCTCATGGATCCTTACCTAAATTAAATCTCTAATCTTATTGGATGATTAAATAAAATTGATTTAGTAATAGGGTCATATAGGATGAATAATTCAATCAAAATACCATTGAATCCTTTTGTTGGCCTTTCCTAGTTTATTCAATTATCTCCCAACACCCATTCATGGGTACCAAACCTTGTTGCACATTTTTGTAAAGTGACTAATTGCATAATCCACTAATATCCCTCCCCCTTAGTTCATCCCCCCTTTGTGCAAAATAATTGACATATGATTGTCATTAATCATATCCATGTGGTTCACAATTCATGTTTGTACATTACCAAAAAGATTCATTGTTATTGCCAACATTCCATTTCGTAATCATCCTTATTATTACTTATATTTCAACATATATGTACATGATTAAATATGACACATTAACAAGAACCACAACAAGTGTAATGTGTGTTTAATTTTTCACATTTAAAAGTGGTAATTTAATTTGATGTTGAAAATATAATTTTTTTAATATAGTAAGGTTCATAATATATCATTGGAACATGTGAATTAGTTTGAAAAATATCCAATCAATAAAAAGCTCTCATAAACATTCACTAAGCATTATAACACATGTTTTTTAACATCGAAAGGATTTTAAATAGATTTTAAAATTGTTGAAAATTGCATATATTTTGAAATATTTTACATAAACCTTTACATAATATTATTAGAAAATTTGTAAAGATTTTTGATGATTTTTTTGAAATTTTTTTCACAATCCCAAAAGCAAGCAGGTGCTACTCATGTTATCCCATTTGCACCCATCTAAAACTAACCTCCTTCTTTCCCCCTCACTTTTTATCCAATTCTTTGGAATACTTTTGACATGCAGGAACCTCAAAACATTCATTACTATTCGTTGGGGTAGGAAAGGTTCTAGAATCTATTTTTCACATCGGGCTCCAATAATACCCAAGTGTTTCCATACATATACATATGTTTCAAATAACCCTTTTATTTCATTTCTTCTAATTGTGGTCAATGGCTATTTTGTGTGATGAGTCCATATTTGTTCAGATGACTAAAAAATGCTTGTGTGCGATATTTGGTTTTCTCTTTGGTTCCATTCATGTTTTTATAGATGTCACATGTGATGGTAACAATAAAGTCACACATGGGATTTATTAATTTCCTATGTCTAGAAATCATGGTTTTTATTAGTTGGTCATTGCAAGTGGGTCAAAACATATAACAAGCAGCCAAATAGATTACTTTGGAAAAGGATTACAAGTTTTTTTCCCCAAAAATTGACTTTTACATGCAAATGAATTTGTGAATTTTTTTTGGTAATTTGTTCTAAAAAATATTAAAATTTTCCCCAATGCATCACATGTTTTTTTTAGAATCATTATTGAATAAATATGAATTTTAAAAAAAGTACAGATTCCTTACGTATACAATGTTTCATCTTGAAAAATGATTAAAATTTTAAATCATCACCAAAAATTAAATTTTCACATTCTTTAATTTTTATTATACTTTAAGTTATAACTTTTTTAAATACATCATGCACATTATAACCCATTTATATGTGGTAAAAGATTCTTGAAACTCTAATTTTTTTAGCAGTTTGAAACATTCTTTGAAGTTTTAAATTTTTAGAATTTCACTTTAAAAAAATTATGAATTTTTGTTGAGTGTGAATAATATGTTATCATCATCTATATTTTTTTCAATGAAAATTCTTTTATTATACGAGTCTTTTTTATAATCCTTTGCAAAATTGACTCCTTTTGACACAGTAGGTGCACATTTTCAAATGTCCAAAGTTAAAACCAAAACTTAAAATTGGATGAAATGAATATTTATTCTAAGTTCCTTGACATTCATATGAGGGAAAAATGACTAACTTGTCATGACTATGGTTTCAAATGGTAATAAAAAAAAAATGTTTGATTTGGACTAATTATGTCTAACATTTGATGCCCTTTTTGGCTCCTTGTTATTACACGTTTTGACCTAGGTTAATATAAAAAGGTTGTGGACTACATTCTTATAAGCTCACAAGACCCCATTGTCATTCTTGGAATTGTACCATTTGTTATAAATGCAAACGAGAGCCTCCTCCCTTTCCTTATCAAAAAGAAATTGAAAGAAGATGCGAACAATGTCCTTTTGTTGACTTTGGCATCCATCAATTTGTGTGATTCCTTTAATGAGGACAAGACATTGCCTCCCTCCCCAAAACATATTTCCATGCCTCCCGCTTTGCCACCTATTTTTTTCCCCCAACCTTGTCTTTGATTCATTAATAGAAACCCCCTCTTTTCCAACTATGGGTTCAACTTGTCTTCAATTACAATTATAGTTGAGAACAACCCTTCAATTGTCAATTATTTTTTCCAATTAGTTACCATAGGAGTTGACAAGTACAAGTCGAGCTTGAAATTGTAATCGATGATCATGGCCATGTGTTAACACCACGCCAATAGCCATGCACAATTATTTCAATCAAAAATGATGTTGACCATTATAGTTAATGGTTGTTTTCAATTGTAACCCCCCTAGGGATGAACTTCATTTGCTAACAATCATAGTGTCATAAAAATTTGAGCTAAAATGTCAACTATATTCCAATTAGGCCATCGAGTTATTTTCAACTATAATACAATTAGGCTAAACAAAAAGTCCAACAAATAGTTTGTTGACATGTGGCCCAAATATTCAACTAATAATTTATTAAAACATGGCCCAAATGTCCAACCAATAGTTTGTTGACATGTGGCCCACATAGGGTTACATATCACCTAAGCTAGTTTTGAACCTCGATTAGGCATGATTTAAACCACCTAGGGTAA